>Ga0208545_1000146_pt1 | contig 32004 bp, 29 predicted proteins | sample DEB08_DNA_12_FD_185498 | JGI IMG/M metagenome (GOLD analysis project Ga0208545, IMG submission 185498) | Aqueous microbial communities from the Delaware River and Bay under freshwater to marine salinity gradient to study organic matter... | ecosystem: Environmental > Aquatic > Marine > Coastal ... | reverse complement strand
ACATCATGTGCAAAGCAATGAACCGATCATTTATATCTGTTATTCTAGGTGGATTTGGAGGCTCAAAAGGTCCTGCCATGGAGATTGATGGAGAGATGATAGCTACGGATGTAAATACAGTTGCGGCTCAATTAAATGACGCTAAATCTATTGTTATAATTCCTGGATATGGAATGGCAGTCGCCCAAGCTCAGCAATCTGTTTCAGAACTAACAAGAAGATTAAGAGATAAAGGAAAAAATGTACGTTTTGCAATTCATCCAGTAGCGGGCAGATTGCCCGGGCATATGAATGTTTTATTGGCAGAGGCAAAAGTTCCTTATGACATTGTCCTAGAAATGGATGAGATTAATGATGATTTCCCAGAAACAGATATTGCAATTGTGATTGGATCAAATGACATTGTAAATCCTGCTGCTCAAGAAGATCCAAATAGCCCGATTGCTGGCATGCCAGTTCTTGAGTGCTGGAAGGCAAAATCTGTTATAGTATCTAAGCGTGGCCAAGGAACAGGATATTCAGGAATTGAAAATCCATTATTCTTTAAAGAAAATACAAGAATGTTATATGGTGATGCAAAGGCAAGTTTGGACCAAATATTACAATCACTTAGTTAACGAAGAAATGTTAATTTTGAATTAAACATTTAATTTGTCTATATTGGAATCTTTTTATAAACATTTAACCTAGCAGTAATTATTTATGATTTATTGTTAGGTTCTTAAATCTATTTACTGGGTATAATTAAAAAATTCATTTTCTAATAATTAACTTTGATTAATCATCAGGATATTGACGATAAATCAACTTTTGGAGTAAATATAATAGTAATCCATCAACAGAATGCATTTAGTATTGTTGTTTTATTGTGCATTGCATTGAAAAAGAAAAATCATACGGGGCTAAAATGCATAAACATAGAGGATTTCCATCGAGATTACCTGGATCTGATTTTCAGTTTACAATCAGGCGGCCTAATAAAAAAGGGCCAACACCTATAATCCGTCGCGAAAGATATGCTGATAGAAGAAACGTAGATCGAAAAGCTGATGAAGTTTTCATGTTATCATTAATTGAAAATTTTGGAGAAGATCCTTTTGTAAGAGGAAATTTAGATGCTGGAAGATTAAGCTGGTTATTTGGACGTGAAGTCCTAGCAGTTGATGATCCATTTGATCCATGTGATTATGAGGCTAGGATGAAGATTGACCTTAGTAAAACTATGGTTAGCTTTTCTAAAATCTTTACTGAAGAATATGAATGAGACAACTATTAAACATCTAGGTATTATTCAAAAAACACAGGATGAATAAGTATAAATGTCATATAAAGCCACATACGATGCTGCTAAATTAAACCCAGAAAAATTTTGGATGGAAGCTGCTGAAAAAGTTGATTGGATCACCCCACCTTCCAAAGCTCTTTTTGATGATAATGCTCCCTTTTACGAGTGGTTTAGTGATGCAGAAGTGAACACTTGCTTTAATGCTGTTGATCGCCATGTAATAGCAGGCAATGGTAAGCAAACTGCTATTATCTATGACAGCCCAATAACGAGCAAAAAAAGTAAAATTTCATATTTGGAGCTTAAAGAAAAAACTGCGAAATTAGGTGGGTTGTTAAAAAGCCAAGGTGTCAAAAAAGGTGATAGAATTATAATCTATATGCCGATGATACCTGAAGCCATTATAGCAATGCTTGCATGCGCAAGAATTGGTGCAATTCACTCAGTTGTATTTGGAGGTTTTGCGGCCAACGAATTAGCAACAAGAATTGATGATTGTACCCCAAAAGTCATTCTTGCGGGATCATGTGGCGTTGAACCATCTGGTATAATTGCATACAAACCATTAATTGATGCTGCGATTGATATAGCAACACATAAGCCAGAAAAATGTATTATATATCAGCGTGAAATATTACATGCAGAATTAATAGAAGGGCGTGACTTAGATTGGGTCAAAGCACAGCATGGAATTATTCCTGCTGAATGTGAAAAAATGAGTGGGTCAGATCCTGCCTATATTCTTTATACTTCTGGAACAACTGGTCAGCCTAAAGGTGTATTAAGGCCTATTGCAGGTCATATTGTAGCTCTGACTTGGACTATGAAGAACGTTTATGATGTAAACCCAGGTGAGGTATTTTGGGCTGCATCAGATGTTGGCTGGATAGTGGGGCATTCTTACATTTGCTATGCTCCATTATTTAATGGAAATACGACAGTCGTATTTGAAGGTAAGCCTATAGGCACTCCAGATCCAGGTACATTTTGGCGAGTAATTGAAGAATATAAAATAAAAGTATTATTCACAGCACCTACAGCATTTCGAGCAATCAAGAGAGTAGATCCAAAAGGAGAATATATAAAAAAATATAATCTAAACTCCCTTGAGAGTTTGTTCCTTGCTGGCGAACGTGCAGATCCAGATACTATTGAGTGGGCGAAATTACATTTGAATATTCCTGTAATTGACCATTGGTGGCAAACAGAAACTGGTTATGCAATTGCATCAAATCCCTGGGGAATTGAAAAATTACCCATCAAATTAGGTTCTCCAACTGTTTCGATGCCTGGATACAACATCCAGATACTTGATGAATTTGGCAAAGAACTCCCAAATGGAAATTTAGGAGCAATTGCCATAAAACTACCACTTCCACCCGGCACACTTAGTACTATTTGGAATGCTGATCACCGTTATGAAAGCTCATACCTGAAATCATTTAGTGGATACTATGAAACAGGTGATGCGGGTTATAAAGATGATGATGATTATTTATATATCATGGCTCGAACTGATGACGTAATGAATGTTGCTGGACACAGACTGTCTTCAGGTCAAATGGAAGAAGTTTTAGCAAGTCATCCCGACATTGCTGAATGTGCTGTTATTGGGGCGGCAGATGCACTTAAGGGGCAATTGCCAATTGGGATTATGTGTACAAATGTAGATACTGAAAAGTCTAATGAAGAAATTATTAATGAATGTATTAAGCTAGTAAGAACAAAAATTGGCCCGGTAGCAGCTTTTAAAATAGCAATCATAGTGGATCGCCTTCCTAAAACGCGCTCAGGTAAGATTTTAAGAGGTACAATAGTTAAAATTGCAGATGGAAATCCTTATAAAGCACCAGCTACAATAGATGATCCAAAGATACTTGAGGAAATAACTTTAGCTTTAAAAAATATTGGATATCCAAAACTATAGTATATTTGATAATTTCATTATGGATTTGATGTGTTGTGAATTTAAGGAATAATCCTTAGTTTAATTTTAATCTAAATCACTTTATTACTTGAGGCGTTTTATGGATCAGAATCTAGAAAACGAAAAAGAATTTACAGATCGCGCCTATGAAATGGATTCTACTTTAGTAGATAACGTTCTTTCGTTTATTGAATCTCAAAATAAACATGGTCTGATTGCGTTGTTAAATGAATACCATGCTGCTGATATTGCTGACCTTTTTGAGCAAATAAATCCTAATAGTCGATCTGCCCTAATAGAGCTTTGGGGCAAAGAAATGGATGGGGAAGTATTTGCAGAAATGGATGAGGGGCTTTCTGGTGATCTAATTGAAGAAATGCCAGATGAAGTTGTTTCGTCAGTATTAAAAGATTTAGAAACAGATGATGTTGTTGATTTAGTTGAAGATTTAGAAAAAGATGAACAAAGCCGTATCATCGAAGCATTAGATGCAGTTGACCAAATTGCTGTACTAAATTCATTAAAATACCCAGAAGGAACTGCGGGTCGGTTAATGGCTAGAGAGTTAGTTATGGCACCAACGCATTGGAACGTGGGTCAGGCAATTGATAATTTGAGAAAAAGTAAAAATTTACCTGCTCAATTTTATGATGTTGTTGTCGTTGATCCTTTGTCCAAACCTATTGGAAAAGTTACATTGTCTACTCTTTTACGTGCGCGACGGTCAATTCCATTGATAGAATTGGTTGATGATGAATTTAGAACAATTCCAGTAACGCAATCTCAAGAAGACGTAGCATACGCATTTAATCAATATAATATGGTCTCTGCCCCAGTTGTCGATGACGAAAACCGTTTGGTTGGTGTTATTACTATGGATGATGCTATGGAGGTTTTAGGTGATGAAGCTGATGAAGATATTAAGCTACTTGGTGGTGTTGGAGATGAAAGTCTGACTGATACTATATTTGTTACTGTCAGACAAAGGTTCCCATGGTTGGGGTTTAATTTACTAACATCAATTTTAGCATCAATTGTTATTGCTCAATTCTCATCAACTATTGAAGCTATTGTTGCTCTTGCAGTTTTAATGCCAATTGTAGCTTCTATGGGGGGTAATGCTGGAACGCAAACTTTAACTGTTGCCGTTCGAGCACTAGCTACAAAAGATTTAACATCCGCAAATGCATGGCGGGTCATCAGGCGTGAAGCAATAGTTGGATTGTTAAATGGGTTAATTTTTGCAATCATTATTGGTCTGATTGGGTACTATTGGTATGGTTTTCCAATGTTAGGAGCTGTATTGGCTATGGCGATGATTTTGAATTTATTAATGGCAGGACTAGCTGGAATTTTGGTGCCATTGTTACTCGATAAATTTAATTTAGATCCTGCATTAGGTTCGAGTGCTTTGGTAACTACAGTAACTGATATAGTTGGGTTTTTTGCATTTTTAGGACTAGCCGCTGCTATTTTATTGTAGAGATTTACCTGATATTTTTATTACTTCTGATTGCAAACCTTTTTGAATTTTTATGTTTTTTAAATTTATCTCTAATATTTTCCATCCATCTATTTCTTGATTAATCCTAATGGATTGATAACTCCCATTGGCTTTTCTAAATAATGCAGTTCTATATTTGTCAGGCCCAAAAGTTGCTACTAGAGCATAATGGTTGAAATCAAATTTATTAATAAAATTAAATTTTTGATTATCTGTTTTTAATTTTAAGACACCATTTTTTTTATTTGTCTTAACAAATCCATTAAAAGAAATTGTGTCATAATTTTCATGTGATTTATGCGCTTGTGATACAATTTCATCAAAGTTTCTTGGTTTTAATGGAGGTAAAATTAAATCGTTTTTTGAATTAATAATTAAATTTAAATCTAAATTTCTAGAAGATAAATTTGTTGGCCGTAGCTTTGGTTCGAAAATATCTGTATTTTCTGGGAATATATTATTGGAAACAATTGAGGCATTAAGATCAGAGGAAATTACTTTATTTGGAAAGCTTGAAATAAATAATGCAATTAGAATACAAAGAATAACTTTCAAAATAAATTTTGATTTCACATATAAGATATATCTTGAGCTATTATTAAATTCATTAATATAAAAGATTTTAATGCTCATTTGGTTAAGTCACCATATTATTTATTTTAGATTATTAAATTATTTTTTTTTAACAAGCCTTTGTATTTTAAATAAGCTTACTAGGCAATTAAACGTAGAAATAAAGTTACACAATTTGCGATTACTTTGGCTTTGTTGCGTATAGTGCAACAGCAGTGGCATTTGAAACATTGAGAGAGCCAAATGTGGCTGCATAGTCAATTTTAACTAGTTCATCACATGTTTGTTTGGTCAATTCTCTCAAGCCAGGTCCTTCGGCCCCAAGTACTATAGCTAGGGGAGAATTTTGATGTAATTCTGCAATGTCATCAATGCTATTTTTAGCCGTTCCATCAAGGCCCACAACATAGTAACCCATTTCTTGTAATGATTTAATTGAAGTAGCAAGATTTCTAACGCGTAAATATGGCTGTCGCTCGAGGGCGCCTGATGCTGTTTTAGCCAAAGCACCAGTTTCTGGTGCAGAATTTCGTGCTGTGGCAATTACTGCACGAGCTCCAAAAACTTCAGCTGATCGTAATATTGCGCCTACATTATGTGGATCAGTTACTCTGTCTAATATTACTAATCTAGCTTTTTTATCATTACGTGGAGCGCAAACGGTTGACATATTTCCCCAGTCTAATGGCTTCACTTCAAGCGCTGCTCCTTGGTGAACTGATTGAGGATCAATTGGTGGATTAAATTTACGAGGATCGATGATTTCTGCATCAATACCTGATGTTATAATCGAAGAAGAAAGTTTATCACTCGCATTTTTTGTTACCATTAAGCGAATTCGTTCTCGCAATGGGTTCTCCAAAGCATCTCGAACTGCGTGTAAGCCAAATAACCATACCGTGTCAGCAGAGCCAGCGCTTTTTTGACGTTCTTTTTCCACTATCCAAAGTGGTTTTTTCTTTGATCTTGGTGCCATTTGGGATGTCCTTATCAATTTATTCCTCTTTGCACTGCTTAAGCTAACACTGCAAGTTCACTTTGTTGTTTTTTGATGTTGACGAACGTCTGATGTAGGCCTATTCAGTCTCTCGTTAGCTATGTTTACATATCTACGGGCGACAGGCCGCAAGGTGTGGCAGGGGACTGTAACTCCCTCGCGGAGACGCACGCCTGGTTCGATTCCAGGGTCGCCCACCACTTACTCCCAGGCGGTTAAATTTTGAGGGTTTAGATAAAAACCAAAAGAAATTTTCATTAAAAAAGTGTAAAATTTATCTGTTTTGCATACTAAATTTTAATATGTAATCTTACTCATATGGAAGTCTTAATTTATTAATACTTGGTTCGCCTTCAGATAGCCGCTTCTTTTCTACCCGAAATAATATTCAGCAAACTGATATCTAGTCTCTTTTGTCTGAACGCACCGCCATCTGCTTCCCCAGATTGCAAACTAGCCCATAATTGCGTGAATAACCGCGTTGTTTCAGCACGATACAGACGTGCGTTTTGTGTGATGCTTGCGCTGAGGCCTTGATATCAGCGTATCTGTAGTCTTTACTCAGACGCTCTTTTGGCGAGAGTGGGTTTTGGAGAGCACAGATATTAAAAGTGGCACGCGTCCATGCCTTATCTAGCATGTCTGACAACACCATTGTGACAGTCAATGGCTGCGCTTGTCATAACGGATAAACCGCGGGCCTGCGGAATCCCTTGCGTCCTGCACATGCAGTGTCCCGCCATTTGGATGCACTGCCTGAATCAGTAGGGCAGGCCGACATAGTTTTCTGCCATGGAACGCTGCGCGGATGTGCAGGAGCGCAAGTATTCAATTTCTGCAACCTGCATCTTTAGGTCAAATTCGGATTGATTGGGATAAGTGTGCATCAGGGAGGAAAACCACCAGCTGAATCGTTCTGCCTTCCAGACGCGGGCCAACGCTTTCTCTGAATATGTATCTATTCCATCTGTGCTGGCGTTTTCATAAAAATCGCACAGGCCATCGAACAAATAATTCACGTCCGAGGCCGCCGTATTTAGCCCCTTGGCCCCAGTCGGTGGAACGATATGTGCGGCGTCGCCACACAAGAACAAGTTCCCCCAACGCATTGGCTCGGTCACAAACGACCGTAACGGTGCAATGGATTTTTCGATGCTCGGGCCCATCACCAGCGTCTCTGCCTGATAGACAGGGATGCGGCGTTTGAGTTCTTGCCAAAACGCCTCATCTGTCCAGTCATCTGGCTTGTCCGATAAGGAGCACTGGATGTAATATCGGCTCAGGTTTTCATTACGCATGGAGCATAACGCAAAGCCGCGCGGGGAGTTGGCGTAGATCAATTCGTGATTGACGGGCGGCGTTTCCGAGAGGACGCCGAGCCAGCCAAAAGGGTAGACTTTCTCGTATTCTTTGCGCACGTCTAGCGGGATGGACTGACGGCTGACACCGTGAAACCCGTCACAGCCCGCGATAAAATCACAATCCAGCCTGCGAGCCTCACCAGCAACAATGTAGTCAATATGTGGCGCGTCCGTGTCTGCGCTGTGAATTGCCACATCCTCGACATTGAATTCAAATTTACCACCGGATTCTTCACGTGCTTTGTAAAGATCACTCGTCAATTCGGTCTGGCCATAGACCATGACCAGCTTGCCGGTGTGTTCGGTGAAATCCACTCGAAACATCTCGTCTCCGTATGAAATCCAGGTGCCCTCGTGTGGTATGCCTTCGGCGTGCAGCCGGTCGGCGCAACCTGCTTTTTCCATAAGCGCGACGAGCCCTTGTTCCAACACACCCGCACGGATGCGGCCCAGAACGTAGTCTTTTGTCTTACGTTCCAACACGACACTATCGATTCCGCGCGTGTGGAGCAGTTGGGATAGCAAGAGACCTGAGGGTCCACCACCGATGATTGCGACTTGAGTCTTCATATCAATCTCCTGACTTTACAACTTGATCTACCTAGTTTGAAAACACCGTTACAGATGCGGAATGGGCGGAAATTACGAGGGCGGATTTTTGATCAGAAATGGTGAGGCCCCTTAGTTGAACATGGTATCGGGCAGGAATAGTGACAGTTGCGGGAAAGCAATCAGGATGATGAGGGTCACGAGCATAGCCAGCCAGAACGGTGCAACCCCGCGAAAGATGTCGGTAAGTGACACGTTTGGCGCAACGGATTTGACGATAAAAACATTGATGCCGACGGGGGGCGAAATCAGCCCCATTTCAAGCGTGAGCACGACCAAGACACCAAACCAGATCGGATCGATCCCTAATTCAAGAACCACAGGAAAAAAGATTGGCAAGGTGAGCACCAGCATCGCAAAACCTTCGAGGAAACACCCCAGCACGAGGTAAACAAGAAGCATGAGAGCGAGAATGCCAAGTACGGGTAGGTCGAGCGCGACGAGGGCTCCGCCCACATAGGTAGGTAAATGGCTGAGTGCGAGGAACGGGTTGATCATGTGTGCGCCAATCAGGATCAGAATGACCGTTGCTGTGGTCACAACAGAACTTCGTGATGCATCCCAAAAATTGGCAAAAGATAGGCGGCGTCGTAGGATGCCATAGATGATGACCAGTCCAGTGCCGACGCCCGCGGCCTCGACTGGCGAGAAGAACCCGCCATAAATGCCGCCGATGGTAATCACGACGACGCTTAGGATTGGGAAAGCACCGCTGATCGCGCGGCGTTTTTCATCCCATGTGGTGACGGGTCCACGAAGGCCAGCCGAAGGGCGGATATAGCAGATAATCGACACGGTCAGCATGAACATCGCCAACAGCAAAAGCCCTGGAATAACGCCCGCGAGGAACAGTCGTCCGATAGATTGTTCTGTCAGGATTGCGAAAATGACAAAGCCGGTCGAAGGTGGGATGAGGATGCCTAATGTGCCGCCCGCCGCGACAACGCCGGTGGATAGGCGCGGGTCATATTTGAAACGTTCCATTTCTGCCAATGATACTTTGCCCATCGTAAGTGCAGACGCGACAGATGATCCTGAAAGGGCCGCGAACCCACCGCAACCGACAACAGTGGCCGATGCCAGCCCGCCACGAATATGACCGATCATGGCATAGGCTGCATCAAATAATTGGCGGCTCATGCCAGTGGATGTGGCTACATTGCCCATCAGGATGAACAGTGGCACAACGACCAGTTCGGGTGAGGATGCGATGGTGAAGGTTTCGGACCCAAGCAGCCCCATTGCGGCGTCCCAACCACGCACGGTCCAGATGCCTATAAAGCCGACAAGGAACATCGCGAAGGCCACGGGAATGCGCAGGGCGAGCAGCGTCAACAGGGCAGTAATGCCAATCAGACCGATGGATTCTACGCTCATACTGATGGGGCCTTTTCAGTGCGGATGTCACGGCCCGACAGCGCTAATTCAACGGCGCGTAGCAACATGCCCAAAGCAGTCACAATGGCCAGACCTGAAAGTCCCCATTGGATCCACGCCTTTGGCAGGCGAAGCAAATTCGTCGAAAGGTTCAGCATAACGCTAAGTTTTGCGCTTTCCAGAATGGCCCAAGCGATGAAAACAAAAATCACGGCACCAAGCGTTGCGGCAAAAATATCAATGTAACGATTAAGCCATAAAGGGTAGTGGGGCTCGAATATATCAACAGCGATGTGGCCGCCGTCGCGATCACACATTGCCATGCCGCCAAACACCAGAATGACCATGGTCATCGTGATCATGTCCTGACTACCATAAAGCGGGTCGCCTAATGCACGTCCGATCACGTCTGTCAGAATAACGGCAACCTCGACTAACAAACCAAGGGCACCAATTGTGGCGGACAGGCCGATCAGCCTGTCCGCCCATGTGCGCAGATGCGCGATCATGGTTTAGTTGGCCTGCATCGCAGCAAGCGCATCCGCGCCACCAACACCGTCAACATAGGCACCGGTTACACCAGCGATTGCGTCTGCAAACGCGGTGGCTTCTTCCGGCGTCAGATCAACGAATGTGTTTTCTGACAACGCGCGCGCCGTTGCGACGCCTGCATCTGCTGTTGCGTTCCATGCATCTTCTGCGCTTTGTGAAACTGTCTGGTTGCTGGAATTATCCAGCACAGCTTTCGCCTCATCGCTCAGCCCGTTATAGGTGCCTTCGGTCATAACCGCGTAGAATGACAGGCGACCAAGGTTTGCGCCAAACGTGTAACTGTTGGCGACCTCATCGAGTTTGAAATCATTCAGCGTGGACGATCCAGTGATGACGCCATCAATCAGACCCGTCTGAAGTGCATTATAGACTTGGTTGATCGGCATTTGCACAGGGGTCGCACCAAGGGCAGTTGCGACATCAGCAGCAGTTGCCCCTGCCACGCGGATTTTCAGACCTTCAAGGTCGGCCGGTGTGCGGATCACTGCATCACGCATGATGAACACGTTGGGTTCGGACGTCCAAAGGGCGACGGGCACTGTGCCGGGGAATTCGCCTGCAAGGTGGTCGTCATAGGCTGTCCACATGGCAGCATACCCGTCGTCTTCGTTGGTCAACGTGCCGGGCAGTTCAACAATCATCGTCTTTTCAAATTGTGAAGATGTGTAGCCTGGAAGGCCCCACCCCATATCTGCCACGCCTTGCACGACGCGGATGTACTGTTCAACTGGGCCTGCGCCAAGTTCACCACCGTGATAACCGCGCACGGTGACTTCACCGTTTGTGGCTTCGGACAGGATCGTGTCCAGCTTTTCCATCACCGATGCGTTTATCGTGTGAAACGGTGGGGTGAAGTTCGCAAAGCTGAGTTCTTCAGCGGCAGCTGGCAGGGCTGCTGCTAAGGCAACGGCGGATGCCGCGATAAGTTTTTTAAATTTCATGTCTGTACCTCCCAGTGTTGACATTTTTGTAGTGCGTGAGCGGGCGCCCTCCCTGAACGCCCGTCCATTTTTTAGGGCCTAGTCGCCCTTAGTTCTCCAGCTGTCCGCATAGTTTTCGCGGGCATCTTTTGCGTAGGGCGTGTCAGACACGCGCACGCGGATTTCTGTCTCTTGATGGCTTTCGGCTGATGTTTTACCTGTCTGTTCAGGCTCACCCCATTTCATGGTTAGAACGTCGCCAACCTCAATGGACGCGTCAACAACACCGAGGCTGAGGAAGCAGCGTTCATTCCAGCTATAGCCGTTGAACATGGACATCCCCATCATCTTGTCGCCCTGCATGACCATGTCCGCGCTTGATGACGCGTAGTTGGGCTGCGGAAAATCGATCCATTTGAATGGCGTGCCTTGCTCAAGCCCGCTGGCGATGATCTTCAGAACGTCTTCCTTGTTCCATTCGAACGTGACTTTCTTGCGATTCGGCCCATCCTTCATTTTTGTCAGGGCGTCCTTGCCGATGAAATCATCCTTTTTCCAGCCAATGTAGAAGCCATAGCCAAGCTCGAACGGGTTCACGTAGTAGTCGGAAATGTCATCTGAAACGTAGGATCCACCGATGGACCCAGCGGCTTCGTAGCTGTCGGCCCCAAGCCAGTCGCGGTATTCGGCAATCATGCCGCCGCCAGTATAGATGCCGGGCAGGGGTGATGGAATCCAACCGGATTCCAGTGTGTTGGTGGAATAGGCGCGGCTGCCGACCTGCACAAGGTTCACTCCGATGTCGCGCGCAGCCTGTAAAATTGTTGACTGGATGTAATGCTTGTCTGCATACGGACCCCAGATTTCCAGACCGGGCGCACCGGCCATTCCGTGACGCAGGGCTTGGACTTTTTTAGATCCAACATTGATTTCATTCACATGAAAGAACTTGATGTCTGGTACGGGCCCACCATTGATCCGCTCGAAAATTGCGGGCGCGTTAGGGCCTTGGATTTGGAACCGATAATGAGTGCGCAGGATGCGTTCACCGTCGGGGCGGCTGTTGGAACGTGGGTCATGTAACAAACGGACCTTCCATTCGCCATATGCTGCCTGAAATCGGACCCAATTTGCGGTGGGCGCACGCCCGACAAGAATGAACTTATCGATGCGTTCGCGGAATATAATCATGTCGCCGATGACATGTCCCGCAGGTGTAACAGGAACAAAATGTTTAGCGCGATTAAGATCAAAATTCGTAAATCCGTTGATGCCGACATAAGACAAGAACGCCTCTGCATCGGGGCCTTCAACGATCAATTCATCCATATGGTGGGACTGATCGAAAAGCACGGCATGATCGCGCCACGCGCCTTGTTCGTCACGCCAGTTGGTGAATTCGGGGGCAACCACGGGATAGACATACATCCCGATCTTGGAGTTGCGCAGCATTTCGACTGGATTGGTGTGCTGGGCTATAAGAGATGAAAGACTGGACACGGATAGGTTCCTTTCGTGAGGCTATGTCGATGCGACCAATGCTAACCCTGGTACGTCATTAACGAGGGTGGGCTGAACATCGGTTAAATAATTGAAATTGATAAGCGCAAGGCGGGCATGTTCGCGCACCAATGCCTCTGCGCGCGCGCCTTCGTGGTTTGTGATGGCTTCCACGATCGCGCGGTGTTGTCGCTGTGCGTAACGCAAAGAATCTACAAAATCGGGGATCGCGGCTTGTTCACTGAGGAATGCGGAGGGTGAAGCAAGGGGCAGCATGCTTACCCTTTCAATTTCACGCTGGACAAGCGCGCTGCCCGAAAATTTAGCCAAAAGCGTGTGAAATTCTGCGTTGCGATGCACATAGCATTCAAAATTCAAACCGTTCGAGGCTTTGATAGCGCGATCAATTCCTTCCAATGCAGCGTTTGCTTGGCTCAACAATTCTGCGCTTACGCCGCGCTCGGCGGCCATGCGGGCAGCGGTGCCTTCTATGACACCGCGCAGTTCGATTGCATCCGCAATGTCGTCACGGGTGAATGTTGCGACACGGCAGCCGCCAGTCTCGATACGTTCCAACAATCCCTCGGCAACCAGCCGGTCCATTGCTTGTCGCAACGGGGTGCGGGACGTCCCAAGCTGTTTTGCAACTGCGACCTCTGATAAACGTTGCCCACCAGAAAATTCTCCGTTCATGACAAGGGAGCGCAATTCGAGGAGGGCGTGGTCGAGCTGACTTAGGTTACGATCTGACACGAGGTATTTCTCCTATTTTGGATTGGAATAAGTCTAAGTTATTTTTAAAATTGCATACAATAAATGATTGAGTCAAGAAATTTTTAAATAAAAACAGCAAAATATATGAAATAATAAATATAATGTATACAATTTTGAAAAATATTATATTTTCAATAATATTTTTTGCATATTTTAAAACCGATTTTGTGGTGGATTCGACCACAAGATACGCGTTTTCAAGGCCGGCTTGGGGGCTGATTTAAAACTCTACCACCCCATTTATGTCAGACAAGGCTACTTGAAGTGGGAAGGGCTATTTTATAGCGTCTTTGGACACCAAAACATTCTCCATTTAACTACTTTAAACCTGGCCCTAGGTTCCTAAACCATCCTGCCAAGGCCCAAGGACCGAGAGCCAAGAACAAGAGCTCTATCGGACAGTAGCGTGCTCACCCTCGTTAGTTTTCTAAGAACCTAAAGACTTTTCAATGCGATCCAACGTGCGCATCGCATCAAGTGTATCGTGCACTGATCCGTTTGGTTCGCGGCCCTCATGTATGGCTGCGATGAACTCGCGATCAATTAACTCGATACCATTGTTTGATACGGCCACATCGCTGAGGTCGATCTGGTTTTCACTTCCGTCAAACAGATCATCATATCGCGCGATGTAGGTCCCGTTGTCACAAATGTAGCGAAAGAATGTGCCCAAAGGCCCGTCGTTATTGAAAGATAAAGACAGGGTGCAAATTGCACCAGTCGGCGTTTTCATCCCGATGGACATGTCCATTGCAATGTCCAAATCTAAATGTTTCGGCCCTTGCAGGCCATAACATTTGGACGCGACTTCACCTGTTTGGTATTGGAACAAATCAACGGTGTGGCAGGCGTGGTGCCATAGCAAGTGGTCCGTCCAGCTTCGTGGCTCGCCTTTGGCATTTATATTTGATCGGCGAAAGAAAAATGTCTGAACGTCCATCTGCAAAACCTTCAATTCGCCCGCGATGATCTTGTTGTGGATCCATTGGTGTGACGGGTTAAAACGGCGAACTTGACCTGCCATTGCCAACATCCCTGTTTCCTTTTGTACGTCACAAATCCGCTGACTGTCTTCCAAAGAGTCTGCCATTGGGATTTCGATCAAAACGGGCTTTCCTGCTTTCATGCAAGCGATGGATTGGTCTGCATGCATCTGTGTAGGGGTGGCTAAAATTACAGCATCCACATCGTCACGCGCGATGCAGGCCTCGAGTGAAGTGGATGCAAAACCGATATTGCGCTCTACTGCAATCTTATCAATCTTGGATTGTGTTGGCCCCATCACTGCCGAGATAGTGACACCTTCAATAGCACTTAGAGCGTCCAAGTGTTTTGTTCCAAAGGCACCATAAGCCCCCGCTACACAAATTCTCATGTTTTTGCTTTCTGATCTTTCTTGTTCTCTAGAATAATGTGCCCAACAGCCGTGTTTGACGCGGGCACATGGTAGTGACGGTGTACTTCTTCGACGTCATCGTCGAGCGCACCGCGCATGACGTGCCACATTACCATTTCCACGCCTTCTGATCCTGCCTCGCGTAGGTATTCAACGTGCGGCATCTGAGAAAGCGCAACAGGGTCGGACGTCAGGCGGTCCAGAAATTGAGTGTCCCATTCCTTGTTGATCAGTCCTGCGCGTTTGTACTGGAGCTGATGGCTCATTCCGCCAGTGCCAAAGATCACCACATTAAGGTCCTCGTCGAAACTGTCTACAGCTCGGCGAATAGCTTTGCCCAGATTGTAACACCGATTGCCTGTGGGGGCAGGGTATTGCACGACGTTGACGCACAAGGGGATAACCAAACAAGGCCATTCATCGTCAACACCCTTGTCGCCAAACATCACAGACATTGGTACGGTCAATCCGTGGTCGACCTCCATCTCATTCATGATGGTGATATCGAATTCATCCAAAATCAAAGAGTGTGCGATGTGGCTTGCAAACTTTTGGTGATTCTTGACAACAGGTACTGGGCGGGGCCCCCACCCTTCATCTGCTGGGGCAAAATCTGGCGCACATCCCAAAGCAAAGGTAGGGATGCAGGATGCATCAAAGACAGTACAATGGTCGTTGTAAACCAGGAATACCACATCAGCTTTTTGTGCTTTCATCCATTCACGAGATTTATCAAAACCTTCAAACACTGGTTCCCAATAAGGTTGTTTGGTGATACCACTATCCATCGCCACGCCAATTGCGGGCACGTGGGAACATCCAACGCCTGCTGTAATACGTGCCATTACTTTTCTCCCTTTTCGTCCCATTCGTGCTGATAGCGGTTGCCTTCGGGCGAGCGCCCACCGGCGAGCATCATCGCACGATATGCCTCGTTGCCTAAGCCCGTCATCAGGCCTGCCAGCTGTTGAAAATTGATTCCGTCATTCGCCGCAAGCTTGCTTGTGTAGTAGATGTTTCCACCCAGTTCGAGCAGTTGGTTCCAGTCACGATTAATTACTGCTTGGCGTTGTTCAACGGTCATCCTGTATTTGTCCAGATATTTGGCCTCATTTGCACCAAAGGCTTCGCGGTTGGGGGCTTTGCGCAGCGAGATGCAGAACTGATTGAGGTGATATCCCTCTCGTCCACGGTCGGCATCAAAAACAAAGGTGCCTGGGATGTCTTCATAGTCCTTATTCAAACCCATGTGATTTTCTTTCGTGTTGAGTGACATTTTATTTTGAGGCCTGTTTCAAAAGCCTGTGTGGTTCTTGCTCTTTCTATTGTATCGGTTTTGATGTTTCATAGTTCATAAGTCTGTTCACTGGCTGTTTCACCTCTATAGATAACATTACGTAGCACTTTTTGGCTAATTCATTTGATCGAACCAATATTAGAAAAAGCTATACCGCACTTAGTATCTGTCTCAAACCTGATGCGCCAATGTACTGAAATCTCGCAGATATTCAATGAAAAGTGACTGGGTTTCGGTCGGGATCCAGTCATGGCGGTAGGTTAACCCAATGTCACGGACATGTCCGGAAAGTGGCACATCGACAACCGCAATGGTGCCCAATGCCTCGTCCACGTTGATTTGGTGTCTTGAGACTATTGAAACGTAAGGCCCCTCTGTAAGGACGCCGCGCAACACGGCCATAGACGAAGAAACCACTCGTACGGGCGATTTTGCACGTTTATGAATTTGCAGCGTATCGAACAAATACTGACCAGCGGGTGTTTCTTTGGGGGGGGCGATCCAAGGAAACTCAACGGTGTCATCAAGTGTGACTATGGGCTGATCAACTAAAGGATGGCTAGGATGTGCGACGATGGCTAAAGCATCTTGAAACAGTAATTCTTGTTCAATATCATCTGTAGGAATTGGGTGTCTAAGCGCACCGATCAGGCAATCAATGTCGCCTTCGAGCAAAGACCGCAGTAATTCTGCATACGGTCCTTCGACAACACGAACTTGGAACCCTTCGACGTTGCTGACCATCGCATGAATAGCCTTAGGAACAATTGCTGTTCGGGCCAAAGGCAGGCTGCCCAGAACAAATGTGCCACGTTCCACGCCATTTTCTCTGCTGATGTCCTCTACCGCTTGCCGGATCTCATTTTGTGCTAATTTGGCTCCTCGCAAGAATGCATCTGCTGCAGCTGTTAAACGGACGCCAGAGGCGCGCGCGGTGAAAAATGGCGTGCCTGCGATAGCTTCTAAGTTGCGTGCTGCACGATGAATGGTTGGTTGAGATAACCCCAGCGTGCGGGCTGCTACTGTAAAGCTTCCTGCATTAGCAATTGCGATCAGATTGCGCAATTGTGAGGCGGTTACTGATAGCTCAAAAGTTTGACGGTGTACCTCCTTGTTACTTGCTTCGCGCAGTGCGTTTTTTGCCCCGTCCCGTAGATGTTTCATGGCTGCTCTGGTGCGGCATTCTACAAGTATTCCGCATGTTGTCAGGGCTGATCTTTGGCGGTTGCTTATAAATAATGGCGTTCCAAAATATGTCTCAAGACCAGCAACGGCCTGACTGGCTGCGGGTTGTGATAAATGACACAGCTCTGCAGCCGTAGAAACCGATCCTGTGCGGGCCGTTTCAACAAAAACACGCATGTGACGGATGTTTGGAAAACCGCTTTGCATATCATCCCTATAGCTTTTTCTTATTTTATAGGCTCAATTCGAAATAGGCAATTCAAATCGTAAATGGTAAGTTTAAATGTAACCGGTTTGCATGGCCGATTTAACACTTAAAAAGGGGGTTTTCACCATGTCCGATAAAAAAACTGCACTGGTCATCAGTGCGCATTCTGCAGATTTCGTCTGGCGTGCTGGTGGCGCCATCGCGCTTCACCAAGCCAAAGGTTATGAAGTCACCGTTGTTTGTCTGTCTTACGGTGAGCGTGGCGAAAGCGCCAAGCTTTGGAAGCAAGAAGGTATGACACTGGAGAAAGTGAAAAACGAGCGACGCAAAGAGGCTGAAAATGCAGCTGTTGCGTTGGGTGTTAACGACATCCGTTTCTTTGACGTGGGCGACTATCCCCTTAATCTGGGACACGATACGCAAGACCGCATGGTTGATGTGATCCGCGAAGTGCAGCCTAAATTCATGATGTCTCATTCTAAGTGGGACCCTTACAATACTGACCATATGGACACGACACAGTTTGCATTGCAGTGCCGTATGATCGCACAAGCCTGGGGCCACAACCCTGGTGAGAAAGTTTTAGGTGCGCCACAGTTGTATCTGTTTGAGCCCCATCAGACAGAGCAGATGGAATGGAAACCAACAATCTTTCTCGATATTACAGATGTTTGGGACAAAAAGTGGGCCGCTATCCAGTGTATGAAGGGCCAGGAACACCTGTGGAGCTTCTATAAAAACGTGGCTGAAAACCGCGCTAACCACTTCCGCCGCAACTCAGGCGGGCAAGCAGGTGGTGTTGCCGCCAAATACGCCGAAGGCTTTGAGACTGTGTTTCCCCGCACTGTGGATGAATTGGAATGAGCTATCAACCAGGCACCACAGGCGTTGTCGTCCAGAACATCGAGCGCGCTGAAATTTCGGTGATTGACGGGCTTGCGGCCTGCGGCGTTTCAACCGTGCACGAGGCACAAGGGCGCAAAGGGTTGCTGGCTGACTACATGCGCCCAATCTATTCGGGTGCGCGTATTGCTGGCTCTGCAGTTACGATTCTTGCACCAACTTGTGACAACTGGATGATCCACGTTGCGATTGAGCAGGTGCAGGCGGGTGACGTGTTGTTGTTAGGTACAATAACGCCTTCCAATTCGGGCTACTTTGGTGACCTATTAGCCAGTTCGGCCATGACACGGGGCTGTCGAGGATTGATTATTGATGCGGGCGTGCGCGATATCCGCGATTTGACGGAAATGAATTTTCCAGTCTGGTCCAAAGCTGTGCATGCACAAGGCACAATCAAAGAAACATTGGGTTCTGTAAACGTACCAGTCGTTTGCGCGGATGCGTTGGTTAATCCTGGTGATATCATCGTGGCTGATGATGATGGTGTTTGTGTCGTACGACGAGACGAAGCAACTGAGGTCCTGGCGAAGGCACAAGCGCGAGAAGCAAATGAGTCAGCAAAACGCGCCAAGTTTGAAGCGGGTGAACTGGGTCTCGATATCTATGACATGCGCGGACGGTTGGCAGAAAAAGGACTAAAGTATGTCTGATGGCATACCATGCATGTGGATGCGGGGTGGCACGTCAAAAGGTGGATATTTTCTAGTGGATAATCTTCCCACTGATACGGCGAAACGTGATGCAGTGTTGCTGTTGGCGATGGGATCTCCTGATGTGCGCCAGATTGACGGGATGGGGGGGGCTGATCCGCTGACCTCCAAAGTGGCGGTGGTGCGAAAATCGACGCGTGTGGGTGTCGATGTTGATTATCTGTTTTTACAGGTCTTTGTGGATCAACCTATCGTGACTGATGCGCAGAACTGCGGAAACATTTTGGCAGGTGTTGGTCCTTTTGCAATCGAACGTGGACTTGTTGCTGCAAACAATGGTGAGACGCCCGTGTCCATCTACATGGAGAATACTGGCCAGATCGCAGTAGCAAAGGTGCAAACCCCTAACAATGTTGTCTGCTACACAGGTGAGGCGCAAATCGACGGGGTGCCAGGTTGTGCTGCTCCAGTGCTGCTGACCTTTCAGGATACGGTCGGATCGAGCTGTGGCGCATTACTGCCCACAGGCAATTCGGTTGATGTGATCGAAGGTATTAGTGTAACGATGATTGACAACGGCATGCCCTGCGTCGTGATGCGTGCCATTGATATAGGGATCACAGGGCAGGAAGAGCCGGAAGAATTGGAAGCTAATACGATCTTGCTTAAAAAACTGGAAAAAATCCGGCTAGCATGTGGCCTTCTGATGAATCTTGGCGACGTATCTGCAAAAACAGTGCCGAAGATGACGATGGTTAGTGCGGCACAGGATGGTGGTGCCATATCAACGCGTACGTTTATTCCCCATAGGTGCCACAAGACAATTGGCGTTCTGGGCGCGGTCAGTGTTGCCACTGCATGCTTAATCAAAAGCACAACGGCTTACGATTTGGCGCAAACAGGGCAGGGACATGAACGCAAAATTTCGGTCGAACACCCTACTGGTGAAATGACTGTTGTAGTGAGTTTAGATGAAAATGGAACGGTCACAAAGACCGCAATCTTGCGCACCACTCGCAAATTGATGGATGGAGACATATTCGTATGACCAAACAGAAAATGGACGCCAATTGGCTTGTCTTTCACCCGAAACCAAAGACACCGAACTTTGTGTTGCCGGAAGGCGCGGTTGATGCCCATTGCCATGTATTTGGTCCGTCACCGGAATTCCCTTTTGCGCCTGAACGGAAATACACTCCCTGCAACGCAGGCAAGGATGACCTATTTGCCTTACGCGACCACCTTGGATTTTCGCGCAATGTCATCGTACAGGCGACATGCCATGGCAAAGACAACAGCGCGATGCTTGATGCCTGCCGTACGGGAGGCGATCTGGCGCGCGGTATCGCCAGCGTTGGTGCGGACATCACACTTGAAGAGCTGGCTGAGATGCATGATGCTGGCGTACGCGGCGTCCGGTTCAATTTTGTCAAGCGACTGGTAGATGCCACGCCTAAGGAAATCTTTATTGCGATTGCCGAGAAAATTCAGGAATTCGGCTGGTCGATTGTAGTCTACTTCGAGGCCACCGATCTTAAAGAACTTAAGCCGTTTCTAAAACAACTGCCCGGCATTGTTGTTGTTGATCACATGGGCCGACCTGACGTTACCAAAGGTGTCGATCATCCTGATTTTACGCAGTTCATAGACCTGATGGCCAAGAATGAAAATATTTGGACCAAAGTAACTTGTCCCGAGCGATTGACGGCAACTAGTGCACCTTATGACGACGTCGTGCCCTATTACCAAGCCATTGTTGATCAGTTTGAGGATCGCGTTCTTTGGGGTACAGATTGGCCACATCCCAATATGAAATCTCACGTGCCCGATGACGGTGCGTTGGTGGACTACATTCCACGGATTGCACGTACCCATGAGCAGAGGCATAAGTTGTTGGTCGCAAATCCCATGAGATTGTATTGGGCAACCTAACTGGTGCCAAAATCTGAGCGAGAAAATGAAAAAAATGTATATTTTGAAATCAATCTGAGATTACTTAGTGGTTCTGGCATTAGACTTGGCCGAAAAGGCGTCGTGTATCTAGGTTATTACAAACGTGAATGAACGCTAACCGTTGTTAACCGCTCTGCGATAGAATACAATCTCCTGGCATCCTAGATTGTCTGGAACCATAAAGTTTGAGAAATATGCCAAATGCCATCTGAATCAAGTTTCGATAAGACCAAAAGGTGCTGTTTGCCCGCCAGAGAAGTTGGCTCTGTGCTGGCGGATATATCACCGGCTAAAGCTCAGGGTGCTTTAACAGTTGACGACTTCGAAGCGGTCCTAATCTCAGGTGGGTCAGCAATGGTAGGCACAAAAAAGGCGTTAATCAAGGATGATGGCGAAAGCCCATTGCGGCGGAAAATGCTTCGTCCTTTCTTGATATCATCCACAACAGTAACAAACGCTCAATTTCAGTCTTTTGTTAAGGCAACAGGCTATGTAACCGAGGCGGAACGTATAGGATGGTCCTTTGTGTTTTGGTCTGATGTTCCAAAGAATTTTGGACCAACTCAAGGCGTACCTGGTTTGGATTGGTGGCGCAAGATTGAGGGTTCAACTTGGAAATCCATTCATGGTCCAGGTTCTGAAGATGCGACTCTTTCTGATCATCCAGTTGTTCAAGTATCTTACCGTGATGCGCTTGCATACGCTGATTGGGTTGGCGGCCGCTTGCCAAGCGAAGCCGAGTGGGAACACGCAGCACGCGGAGGGTTGGGTGATGTAATGTATCCTTGGGGGGATCAACCCCCTAACGACAGAGATTTTACTCCCTGCAATGTCTGGCAAGGTTCTTTTCCCCACAAAAATTTGGCACGTGATGGGCACATCCACACCGCGCCGGCAAAAGCATTCGCGCCAAACAATTATGGGCTGTATCAAATGGTCGGTAATGTTTGGGAGTGGACCTCGGATACATACCGCGTGAAATCGCTTAAGTCGCAAGTTAAAAAGCGTTTAGAACAAATGAAAGGCTTTCAGCTTTCAAAGGGTGGGTCGTATCTCTGCCATAAAAGCTACTGCTTTCGATATCGCATCGCTGCGCGATCGGGCACATCCCCAGACAGCGCCGCCCCACATCATGGGTTTCGGGTTATTTGGGCTGCGGGCTAATCGTGGATACGGCAGCTCCCAAAAAAAATTAACAGTTGCCCCTTTTAAAGTGGCTTCATAAAATAGCTGGTCGCAACGCTAGACCCGCTCGTTAAGTAAACGAAAGCTAGCTAATAATATTTTATAAGATCATATGTGGATGACACGGTAATTGAGAACGATCTCAACGTCTAGGAATGCCTGATTAGGTGCAGTCATGTGTCCGGCGCATGGGGCGCTAATACAACGACGGTGACCCTTTTCGAGATACGCGACGTGGATACAAATTAGATTATTGGGCTCTAAGGTTAAAATCTTAACCTATTTTTTCCGCTTGCTTACGTGGTTGTCGTGTTTCATAACTTATTTTCGTCATTTCAGTAATGCTGGTATCCTGTCCATTTGCCTAGATGGTGAACTGAATTTCGTGATTTGATAGGTTGGTCATCATTGCCCAAAGTCGTCTGGCCATACGGTTATCCAGAGCTATAGCAACGACCATGCATGGTCCCTTTTCAAGCATACGAGTGAGCCATGAATCTTCGCAATATACTTTTCGTTCAATGCCGCCGATGACCGATAGGGTTAAAGTGATTTACTCCATAGGCAATCCACAGCAATTAGACGACGCAAAACGGTGTGTTTGTTGACCGTACCTGCTGCCCTAGAGAAGCAAATAGGTTGCTCAAGTAACTAAATAAAAGGATGCTTTATTTAGTTAAAAAGTTTTTCTCGCCCAGTCGTGTCAAGCTCGTTGCGTGTTACACTGATGCCTGAATATCCGATGAGATCTTTGATAGTGAGTTCTTCGGTGCGCTTTTCAAAAACCTGTATGTATTCAACCATAGTGTTCGAGTGCTCGCGCATAACGCCTTCAGCTCGCACAGGGTCGCCATTTTGAATGGCCTCAAAGATCACCTTGTGTTGTGAATTACCAAGTTTAAGGCGGAAGTTGCTTCGCTCAATGCCCTCTTTTGTTGACAGAACTTGCCGATCAAAAACCATGGCCCCAACCTCTAGCATTGGCATGTGACTGATACGCTTACACGTAAAGCCGATAAAATCATTGCCGCAATTGTCCAAAATCGTTTTGTGAAACACTGCATTCTGTTTCTGCATTAAGCGAATAGATGCGGAATCCATCTTGCCTATTAAAACGAGCTTGCCAATTTCTTCAATCGCCGCCTCCAAGATTAGAAGTGCGTTGTGTCGATCAGGCGATTGCGCCATGAGACGCGCGGCGAGGCTTTCGAGGTGGCCGCGTACCTGCACTGCTTGCAAAACGTCGTTTACCTTAGGCGCGTTGACAAAATACCCACGTCCTTCGCTACGTCGAATAAGGCCTTCATGTTCTAACATGCGAAGAGCAAGGCGCACCGGTGTGCGGGACACTTTGTGAGTATTGCACAATTGCACTTCAGAAATGCGTTCTTCTTCGCCGTAATTGCCAAGCACGATGTCATTGCGGATTCGCGCTGCAAGTTCTGTATCAATAGATTCCATAAATCTATACAGCCTATTTGGGATCCCAAAGTCAACATTACAATTGAAAAATTATTAATTTCAAAATTTACTCTTGATTTGGGATCCGAAATGATCGATATATAGCTCTAAATAAACAATAAACGACGTGATTCTTAGGTTTGTTTTATTTTTGGGATCCCAAACTGATTCTAAATCTCAAGCCCACGGCAAGTAACGCGCGGTAAAAGGAGCATTTCCATGGTTGATCGCACAAACAATAAATCTTTGAAACACTTTATTGCAGGCCAATGGATTGATGCAGCATGCGGTACGACGTTTGAAGTACTTAACCCGCTTGACGACTCGCTTTACGCATATGCTGCAAAGGGAACAGGAGACGATATCATCAATGCAGTGGCGGCAGCAAAGGCAGCCTTCACATCTTACAAAGAGACAACCCCAACCGAGCGCGAACGTTGGCTCTTGCGCGTAGCAGAGATCATGGAAGAACGTCAGAAAGATCTGGTAGATTGCTTGATCGACGAGATAGGCTCGCCCGTGCAAAAGGCGATGTTTGAATTTACCAAAGGCTTGACAATGGTCCGTGCCGCAGCCGGTTTGTGTCGCAATGTGCGAGGCGAGACGATACCATCTGATCGCGCCTCTACGTTTTCGATGTCGATACGTGAACCGCTTGGTGTTGTCGCAGTGATCACGCCGTTTAACGTGCCATTGATTAAGACGACGCGTTTGGTGGCCAATGCTTTGGCGGTTGGAAATACGGTCGTGCATCTACCCTCTGAAATGGCTCCTCATCTGAGCTTAATCTTTGCGGAGATTGTTGCGGAAGCTGGTATTCCTGATGGTGTGTATAACGTTGTAACTGGCATGGGTGCAGAGATTGGCGATGATCTGACCAGTCACAAAGATATCGATTTTGTAACTTTCACAGGTTCAACGCTTGTAGGCCAGCATATCAATGAGATCTGCGCTAAGAATAAAACACCTAACACGCTGGAATTGGGCGGTAAAAGCCCAACAATCATTTTGGCAGATGCGGACTTGGATAAGGTCATGCCGCTTGCGGCACGCTCTGTCTTTATGTTTGCAGGGCAAGCTTGCATAGCGTCGAGCCGTTTCTATGTAGAGCGTCCTTTATACGAAGAGTTTGTCAAGCGGTTCTCGAAGATCATCGGCAAACTTGCTATGGGCGATCTGCGTGATCCGAATACAGTGATCGCGCCTGTGATCTCGCTGCGACAGCGAGAACGAATCAAAAGCCATATCGACGATGCGCGTGCCAAGGGAGCCAATGTGATCGGTGGCGAGTGGGAAGGTAATCGATGCCAGCCGACTTTGCTCACTGAGGTGTCGGAGGACATGAGCGTTTGCCGAGCGGAAACATTTGGTCCAGTCACAGCGATTTATTCAATTGAGAACTACGATGAAGGTTTGGAAAAAGCGAACGACACCGAATACGGGTTATCGTCTGCGATCTTTACCAAAGATATCGATAAAGCTTTCCATTTTGCACGCAATTCGAATGCTGGCATGTGCCACATCAACGGCCCAACCATCCATGACGAAGCTCACGTGCCCTTTGGCGGAAATGGCGAAAGCGGTGTAGGTCGGGAAGGAACGGACGCAGACATGGAAGCTATGACAGAACTTAAATGGGTTACGGTGCAGCTATGACTTTTATACTCTATCATCACGGATCCTCCGTTTGTGCTGCCAAGGTTCGTTTTGCGATGGCTGAAAAAGGCATGGAGTGGGAAGGTGTTTACATCGATATCCTCGCAGGTGAGCAGTTCACGCCGGAATATCAAAAGATCAATCCGAAGTCAGTCGTGCCAACACTTGTGCATGATGACTTGGTGATCCCAGATAGTACTGTAATTGTCGAATATCTTGACCAAATTGCGCCTGAAACGTCTGTTCACCCTAAGGATCCGTGGGAGAGGGCGCAGGTGCGGTATTGGACTAAAGCCGTAGATGAGGATCTGCACCCAGCATGTGGTGCAATGACGTTTTTATGTTCGCATCGCCACACGGTATTGCGTAAGCTTGGTAAAAAAGGAGCAGATAAGTTCCTTGCTTCGACACCAGAGTTTTCTGTCACATCTGATTGGAAGAGTTTCAAAGATAATATCGTGCGCCAAGGGTTTAAAGCACCTGGAGCGTTGGAAAAAGTCAAACTTTATGACAGCTATTTGCACAAGATGGATAAGGCACTGATTGGCAATAATTGGCTAGTTGGTGACAAATTCTCCATTGCTGATATTGCGCTCACACCCTACGTCAATCGCCTTGCAATGATGTCGATGCGTGGGATGTGGGAAGGTGGACGTTTGCCAAATTTGGAACGTTGGTTTAAGGCCATTGAAGCACGTAAACATTTTAAACCTTGCTTTATTGACTGGGTGCCTGAAGATCTTACTAATGATCTGCGCGAGAATGGGATTAAAAGCTGGCCAGAAGTTGCTATGCTTCTTGAAATTGAAATCTAGGAAATAGGGGAGACTTACATGAGCCGACTGATTGGAAAAACAGCAGCAATCACTGGTGCTGCGCGTGGCATTGGCGCGGAATATGCGAAAAAATTGGCCTCTGAGGGGGCCAATGTCATCGTCACTGATATTCTTGATCCATCAGAGGTGGTTGCAGAAATCAATGCGGCCGAAGGTGGTAGTGCAGTCGGTATGGTTGTGGATGTCACATCAGATGATGATCTGAATGCGATGGTTGCAAAAGCCGAAAGCGAATTCGGTGGGCTCAACATCGTCGTCAACAATGCGGGTCTGTTTGCAAACTTGGAACTGAAACCATTTTTCCAGATCGGCAATGATGAATTTGATAAGGTCATGACGATCAACGCGCGGTCTATTCACCAATCGACCAAAGCTGCGCTTCCTGCGCTGGTGCGTGCGGGTGGTGGCAAAATTGTGAACATCGCCTCTGGTACGTTCTACTATGGACCTCCTGGCCTTTCCCATTACACAGCATCAAAAGCGGCTGTTATCGGTTTAACCCGTGGTCATGCGCGCGAGCTTGGTGACAAGAATATTCAGATCAATGCGATTGCTGTTGGTCTGACCGAAAGTAGCTCTATTCGGGACAATAACAAATGGGACCGTGCGCGTGCTCCCACTATTGATTCCCGTTCGATCAAACGCGAAATGGTTCCCGAAGATCTACTTGGAACGCTCATGTTTTTGTGCACATCTGACAGTGATTTTATCACTGGCCAGACGATCAACGTCGATGGTGGCAAGGTGAACCTGTAAAGCTTATGTCACAGCGCAAGAACATCCTATTCATCATGTGCGATCAGTTGCGCTACGATTACTTGTCCTGTGCGGGTCACAATACCTTACACACGCCTAACATAGACTCACTCGCAGAGCGCGGTGTTCGCTTTTCCAACGCTTATGTTCAGTCCCCGATTTGTGGCCCAAGCCGTATGAGTATATACACTGGACGTTATCCTTCATCCCACGGTGCCACTGCTAACTTTGTTCCTTTGCGTGTTGGGGAACGTAACATTGGCGATTATCTAAAGCCTTTGGGAATGCAACCCGTTTTGGTAGGTAAAACCCACATGATCCCCGATCAAGAAGGGATGAACCGTCTCGGTATTGATCCAGAGAGCCCGCTCGGTCTGCATCATTCGCAAATTGGATTTGAACCCTATGAGCGCGATGATGGCATTCATCCTGACCTCGTTTTGAAACCGAATGTTGCGTATAACAACTACCTCAAAGAACGCGGTTATGACGATCATGAGAACCCTTGGCATTGGGCTGCAAACTCAGTTGAGCGCAGTGGCGAAATTCGTTCAGGCTTCTTCAATGATGTCGTGCAACTACCAGCGAGGGTAAGTGAAGAAGAGTCCGAAACACCCTATATGACACGCCGCGCAATGCAATTTATCGAAGAAGACGATGGCGAAAAGCCATGGCTTTTACACCTGAGTTATATCAAGCCACACTGGCCCTATATCGCACCTGCGCCCTACAACGATATGTACTCAGCGGCGGATGTTCAGGATGTTCACAGCTCTGAAAAGGAACGTGAAAATACCAACCCACTTGCACAGCATTTCCAAGAGCGGATTTGTGGGCGCACGTTCTCCAAGGAAAAAGCGCGCAAGACTGTGATCCCTGTGTATATGGGGCTGATCAAACAGATCGATGATCAACTTGGCATACTTTTCGAGCTCATGGAACGAAAGGATCTTATGAAGAACACGATGATTGTGTTCACATCAGATCATGGCGAATATTTTGGCGATCACTGGATGGGGGACAAAGATTTCTTCCACGATCCTGCGGTTAAAGTTCCGCTAATTATTGCCGATCCTGATCCGTCCTGTGACGGTATGCGCGGCACTGTACAAAGCGCGCCGGTAGAGTCGATTGATCTTTTGCCGACGTTTATCGAATACGCTGGAGGCGCCGTGCCGAAGCACATCCTTGATGGTCGTTCCCTGATGCCTTTGCTGCAAGGGGATAAAGTGCCCTGGCGTGAATTTATTTTTAGTGAATATGATTATTTTCAACAGACCTTCAGCCCAAAGACAGGTCGCACTCCACTTGAGTGCCGGATTTACATGATCAAGAATGATCGTTGGAAGTACATTCATGCACCAGGATTTACACCGATGCTGTTTGATCTGGCAAATGATCCAGACGAATTCGTAGATTTGGGAAATTCAGATGATTACGCAGATGCCCGTCAGCGTATGCACTATGCTTTAGCCGACTGGTCCTTACAGTATCGCCAACGCGAAACCGTATCAGAAGAGCGGGCGGAACAAATGATCGGATTAGAAGATAAATTTGGTGTGCTTATTGGATATTGGAACGAAGACGATGTGAAACTGCCAGCAACAGCACCTGATTTTGGGGCAGGTCCAAAGTTTCATTAAGCTTACTCGTAAAGATTTTGATTTGATCAGTCCTGAAATTATAACTGCAAACCCTAGAGAGACAACCATAAAAAGGAACATTACCGATGGCTCAATTTGGCGAAGATATTATTGGTACGAGCGCGCAATCACCATTTTTCAAAGTCGCAAATGCGGATGATGTTGGGATTATCGCCCCGAAAAACCGAATTGGTGATGCGGATCGCACTTGGGTACGTTCCATTAGTGGATTCCAGAAAGAGGCCTTGGTGCGCTCTGCCAAGACTGGCGACACATGGCGTTTTGTTAGTGATGAAGGACCTTACCTGAATGGCCATGACGCGGCCTGCTGCCCGCTCGCGTTTCTGTCTTGTGGTATGGTTGCGAGCTTCATGAATGAGATCATGGCGCTGGCGGAACAACAGGGTGTTGAGATCCGTAAGCTCAAGCTTATTCAAGATAATTACTACACCATGAAAGGCTCAATGATGAAGCGCACCATGGTGGGTGGCGCTGAAAACATTGAGTTACAGGTCGAGATTGATTGTGATCTTGGAGATACTGCATTAAACGAATTTCTGGTGAACGCTACCTATGCATCTCCACTCAACGGCCTAATGCGTGGGCAGATTGAGAGTTTGTTCAAGTTGAGTAAGAATGGTTCAGAACTAACGACTGCCGATGCTTTGGAATTGGGCGGTGTGATACTGCCTGACCCTGGTGATCACTTTGCCAAGGCAAAGCCTGCTGAGGCTGCCAATGGGTTGATGAGCAAGGTTGGATCAACACCAAAGAAAGAAGTAAGCGGTGGTACTGCAACCAATGCTTCTTCTCTGAGTGATGAGCAGAACCGACGCCTCAATATTGGTGCGGTGGCTGAGTTACGTGAAGATGGGATTAAGCAAATCCAGCAAATGCAATACTCGCCTTATGGCACCTCGTTCATGCTACTCAGTTCCGAGGACGGTCGCGCACCGGATGCCAATACGCTGATCTCTGCAGGTATCGGATTTTGTTTCATGACGCAGTTTGGACGCTTCGTATCGATGCTCAAACTCGACTTGCCTGATTATCGCATCGTGCAAGATACCCACTTTAGTCTTGGGGGTGCAAGCGGAGGCACTGGCAAAGCAGGGAATGCGGATCCGATTGAAACGCATGTTTATCTGGAAACCTCTGAGAGTGATGCGACCGCACAAGAAATGCTCGATATTTCAGAGAAGACGTGCTTCTTGCATGCCTTCTGTAAGACGGATTTGAAGACAAAACTTAAAATTAAAAGAATTACATAACATGCAAAATTTCTTAAAATCAGACATTCCAATTTGGGTAAACGTCCTTCAAGTTCTGCTGACTTTGATCATGCTTGGTCAGGTCTACATGTATTTCTTCAATCATGATTTGCTTGCTGCTACAGGTGTTACGGTTAATGGGACGCCTGACCTGAATCTTGTCTATGAGATGGGCAGTCGCACGTTAACTATGGCTGCGGCCTCGATCTTTGTGCTGATCACGCAAGATGCGCGACAATTCCTTTTGGTGCTTTTCATGAATATTATGCGCGAAAGTGCCGAAACGATTATCGATCCGCTCTTCCCGATTGTAAATGCTCCTGCTGGCCCGGCGACAGATTTTGGCATGCATGTTATCATAGTTGCAATTGAGTTTCTTGCCTTTGTGGTGGTTTGGAAGCGTATCAAGAAACGCTCCCAAAAAAGTCTTTAGACAGCCAAGCTTTGGGACCTTCTGCGTCGATTTTCATAAACGCGGTAGGTCTCCAGCAACGCCAGCGGTATGAAGTGAACAAGTGCAGGGCCAATGCCACCCCAATCGTGCAGCGCCGCCCAGTGTAGGAGCGTTAAAACTGCTGCTCCGTAAACCCATCGTTGCAGCAATTTCCACTTAGGCCCAAGGCGGCGTATCCAGCCGTTTGTAGAGGTGATCGCAAGCGGGACGAAGATGAAAAAAGCGAGCCACCCAGTCCAAATATAGAATTTTGAAATCTCGCCAACAGAAAGTACGACAGTGCCTGTGTCGAGCAAGTAAAGTATAGTGTGTAACAGCCCGTAACCGAAGGCAGCAATGCCAAGATACCGACGGCGTTTCATCAGCCAACGCGAACCACGCCAGCCCCTAAGAAGCATCGTCAAAGGTGTGATCATCATCGTGATGATCATGAAGCGTGCAGAAAACTCGCCACTAGGGTGAAGCAATTGATGGATCATTCTCATATCGCCCGAAGCGAGACCAACTATCATTGGAATTGCTGGAAGGCTAAGCAGCGCCCAGAATGTGTAGGGTTGATCCCAGATAGATTTTAGTGCGGACATTGCGCGTTTCTTCATAATTGTGGATCTGATAAACAATACTCAAACTTTTACCATGTTAATTTTTTGAAAAATAAAATCAAAATTCTAAACCTGCTTCATATACCCAGATCGATCTCTGGCGAGATATAGACCAAAAATGATCAACACAAATGCAATTTTCATTGGCGTTGTGATTGCGTCGCCAAGCAGTAGAACTCCAAACACATTGGTTAAAATGATGCTGAAATATGCATTTGGGGCTAGGAATACTGGCCCCTTCCGACGGACCAAAAAGAAACGGATAGAATAGGCGACCGCGGTTGAGAAGATCGAAACACCTATTAGCCCTAGCCAAGGGCGTGCACTGGGCAATTCATCCTCAAAAACTGACAAGAAAGGCCAAATGCCAAACAATGATGCGACCAAAGCGCTCCCGGCGATCATCGAAATCGGATGAAACTTTGGCATGACGCGCATTAAAATGGTAGCCATCGCAAGGCAAGCTACCGCACCAAACGTTGCTAACATTGGAAAAGCGCTTTCCCTTCCTGCAGTGCTAATCCAGGAAGCTGGCTCTGTGATAACAAATAAGCCTACCAATCCAATGATCAAACCAACGAATTTTTGGCGAGAAATTTGAAATTTTAAGATTAGTGATGAAAGGCCAATTGTGATAAGAGGGATCATTCCATACATTGAGCCAACCACGTTTGACGGGATCGTTAGCAATCCATAAGTTGTCAAACCTATCGGTAATACAAAGTTAAGCATTCCCAGTATTAACGCCCATTTCCAAAACTCGAGTTTGAGTGGCAAGCCGTCACCAAATAGATAAGTGATAGGTAGTAGAAACGCAGCACTAAGTACCATGCGGCCACCAGCGGCTTGTTTTAAAGTGAACGCTTCGAGCGAGAGTTTGACAAAGACAAAAGACAGGCCCAAGCAAATCGCCATTATGCCAAACGCGATCCAAGCGGTGTAATCGGCGGTTTGATTTTGTGGATTGTCTGAGCGGTACATAAATCGTTCCATAGTAGGAGTAGAGAGCGTTAAATCATCCACCAACGACTGCTTGTGGCAAGTATAAAGCAATCGGTGGGAACAAAATTAACAATCCAATCATTGCTACCATTGCGAACCAGAATGGCCAGATACCTCGGAAGATCGTGCCCATGGGTACGTCTCGCGCAATGGATTTGACGATGAAT
>Ga0208545_1000145_pt1 | contig 32087 bp, 37 predicted proteins | sample DEB08_DNA_12_FD_185498 | JGI IMG/M metagenome (GOLD analysis project Ga0208545, IMG submission 185498) | Aqueous microbial communities from the Delaware River and Bay under freshwater to marine salinity gradient to study organic matter... | ecosystem: Environmental > Aquatic > Marine > Coastal ... | reverse complement strand
GCTTGTCCCATTGAGCCGGATAACAGGCTGTACCCCTTTACGTTTGCAATAGGCCGCGAACTTGCCTAGGTCCTGACGTAGGAGCCGCTTGAATTCCTCCGGGTTAGTCAGGAGCAATCTAGTTTTCCGTTCCCGTGCCGCGCGTACACTATTAAAAGCGCCGCGCCCTGCAGATACTAGGCAAGGTTCGTGACAACCTGCTATCATAGAGAACGGGCATAGTTCTAATTCAGGGATAAGGTAGAGGATACCCGTTAGGTATTCGCTCCCGTCCCCCTTAATTGTCTTTGCATTGGTGCCGACGCCTATAAGATTATACTTTGCCATGTTCTAAGGCCTTCATAGTTGTTTAAGGTGTTAGGATTATTGCATAGCACATAGATAAGGTAAAGAGCAATTATGATTTTATTTATATTTAATTAATATGGGGGCTATCCCCTTGTTTTCCCTAGCCTTTCCCCTTGCGCCTTCACCTTGTCCCTCCCGGAGTACCGCTCTGTTCTGCGTTTGTTCTGTTTTCCCTGCGTCTACGTCTACGTCCACGTCCTGTTTCGTCTACGTCTACGTCTACGTCCTGTTTCGTCCACGTCCACGTCCACGTCCACGTCCACGTCCACGTGCTGAAGTATGGGCGCGGAGATTGGCAGGCGAGCAGGTATAGGTCAGCACCATTGACCTATGACTGGCAAGCGGCCCGCAGCCTGCACTATATAAACCTTGCAAGCAAGGAATTTGTTTAGTGCGGCAAGGTGTCGCACCCATGCAATTAGTGCTAGACAGCTGACAGGCCCCCCTATAGAATCTTAATCACCGGTTCAAACGGGATCGGAAAACAACATATGGAATTAAGACCATGACAAAGTATCTTTTAGCAGCAGACGACCAAAAAGAGAACCACCTCACCCATATCCTGATGGGATACACTGGCGATGGCGCATACCAACTGATGGCCAACAATGTTTACATGGGCTTGCTGACCTTGAACAAGCAAACCGGCAAGACAGAGAACCTGCGGACGGCCATGTGGCAGACGACAGCGCGTTCCACTTTTGCCCATGGCGTGGTTCGCACGAAGTTATACAGCGCCTTCGATGGTGTAAACGATGCTTCCCTGATCAACGAGACTGCTGGTTCTGCTCCGGTCAGCAACAGCAAGACCCAACTTATCCATGCAATCGCTGGCACCCCCGAGTTCATCACCAGCACTTTAAAAGAAACGGTTTGGGGCGTTCGCCGATTCATTGATCCCAACCTAGGCTTGTGGGAAGTCGGTAACACTGGAGCGGAAATGGACATCCCAACGTATCGCGGAAAGTCCATCTTTGTTTCCGCAGTTGCGCTGGGCCGGGCATTTGGTCTGGACAAGAATGAACTGGACCATGGACCAATGGCCAAGTTCAACCATCGCATCGGGAAGTCCAAAGGCCCGCGCAAAGCTTGGGAACGCATGGGCGACAATCTGGAGGTGGCCAAGCTGGCAGCGTGGAACGATTACCACAACAGCGGGACCGGACGCCTTAACAAGATTGAGATCACACCTGAGAGCATCGATACGTTGGCAACAGTGATTCGCCGCAAGATCGAGAGCACACCAATCCGCAGCTTGGATGCTTTCCTGCCAGAATAGGAATTGCTGCAAACTCAGCCCGGACTGGCAAGCGAGCGCTGGTCCGGGTTCTTTTTTGTCCAAAAATTTCTAAAGGAAGCTCGCTGGTCGCTCGCTAAGAGGTTATGCAAGGAAGAAGATGAGAAGGTGCTCGCTGGTCGCTCGCCGGTCATCTTCTAGAGTCCTACCCCCGGGGTACCACAGTTTTGCATGTAACATATTATATATATAGGGACCCCCATAAGCGGAGCAAATTTTACCAAAATTGAAAAAAACAAAAGTCGGGGGTACACTCTGAAACTAGGCGGGGGTATTTTTAAAATAACAAAAAGAATAGTTCTTTTCCCTACTCCTAATAACACATAATATTATTCTTCTTATTATTCTTTTACTATTACATAATAACACATAAGAGTTCTCTTGGGGAGTGCTGAAGCTAGGGTAACACGTAAACAAAGACCTTGCAAGGCCCTTTCTTATAAACTATAATAAAAATATTCTAGAGAGGTGTCTCTCTTTCACTGGCGCAGCAAGGCTTAGTCTATGCTACCTTACTTCAAAGAACTGACAGAGGCAGGAGTGCAACCGTTCTGTGCTAAGACTGTCTACTCTACAGTCCTCAGTCCGGAGACAGAATGGGTAAAATACTTTAACTTCACAGCGTGTTCCATAGACCCAGAGAAGCACCTCCTTACGGATTCTTTTTATTCTTGGCTCTACCAGAGGCACAGGTACAAAGCGGGGGTACTGTGCATGGAAAGTAAAACAGTCTATAACTGGCACCGTGACTCCAGCAGGGGAACCTGTATAAACACTGTCTTACCTCCTCTGTCTGGGAGTGCTCCCTCCTCTTCCTCCTCCGCCACCTACTTCAGGAACTCCAGAGACACTGAAGCAACAAACCATCAGGTCATAGAGGTACCCTACCGGCCCGGAGTAAGGTTTATATTCAACAACCAAGAAGATCATATGGTTGTAAACCACCTAGGTATCAGGTTAGTATTAACATTAGAGTTTGACGAACCCAAAGAAGTTTTATCTTTTAATACCTTACTAAATGAAATAGAACAAGAGTTTCTACAACCAAGAGCATATCAGTAAAGCAAGGGAGAAGTCACCAGTGAGTGAAACAGAAGAAGTACTATCTGGAAAGGAACCCAGACCCAAGGCAAGGTCAGAGGCCTACGATCTTACCAAGACACAGACCAGATTTGCAGAACTATTTATAGAAACCAATGACCCCATACACTCACTGGTGGAGGCAGGGTACGCCCCTGTGAAGACCAAGGACGGGAGACTGGACCGTACCAGAACAGGGCGCAGAGCACAGCAGTACCTCTCCAATCCCAAGCTCAGAGCCTACATAGAAATCCTCAGAGAGGACGTTGTAGAGAAGGTGTCTTGGAACGCACAGAAGGTGCTAGACAAAATGTACCAGACCTATATGAGGGCCACAGAGGCAGAGGACTATACCAATGCCAACCGTTCTCTGGAGAACATGGGCAAGCACCTTGGCATGTTCATTGACAAGAAAGAGATCAAGCAGAACACCACCACCACCTTCCAAGGAATAGACGAGACCTTTACCCCGGACGTAGACAGTGACATACAGAGACTGGCCAACATCTCAGGGTACTCTGTGATCAAGGGAGGGAAGGAGTGAGCACTTCTCAAGAAGTTCTTCCACCGCAAGAACACTTGTTAAAACTCAGAGAGACCCTCTACCTACAGGCCATAGAAGCTGCAAAGCTAGACTTCTTCTCTTTCACCAAGTTCATTGCTCCTTCTCTGGTCCCTGATTTTAAAATAGGAAAACACATAGAAGTAATCTGTCAGAAGCTACAGAGGGTGGTGGACTCACCTGACCCACAGAGGCTCATGGTATTCCTCCCCCCGCGTTCCTCCAAGAGCCTGATCTGTTCTCAACTGTTTCCCGCGTGGTACATAGGAAACTACCCCTCTCACGAAATAATGAGTATCTCTCACTCTGACCAGCTGGCCTCAGACTTCGGCAGAACTGTCAGAGATATCCTAAAGATGCCCCTCTACCAAGAGATATTCCCCGCTGCCACGCTCAGAGAAGACGTAAGAGCAGCTGGTAAGTGGAAGACCAAACAGAACGGTATCTACTACGCAGCGGGGGTACGCTCACAGATAGCAGGGCGCGGAGCACACATTGCACTGATAGACGATGCCATGTCAGAGGAAGATGCCTTCTCAGAGGCAGGCAGAAGGTATATCAAGGAGTGGTACCCCTCTGGTCTCAGAACCAGACTGATGCCCAATGGCTCTGTCATCATCATCAACACTCGGTACCACGAAGATGATCTCTGTGGCTGGCTCCTCTCCAACGAGACAGAAGATACAATACCGTGGGATGTTATCTCTATCCCAGCGTGGCTAGACGAAGACTCAGCAGACCTGCTAAACCTGCCAGAGGGTTCCTCCTACTTCCCGGAGTGGAAACCTGATGAACTCCTCCGACTAGACGAGGCAGAGATCAGGGCCAACAACGGGGGCAAGTACTGGCAAGCCCTGTACATGCAGAACCCCACGCCTGACGAAGGGTCTGCCATCAAGGCCCACTGGTTTCAGAACTGGGAACTGGAAGACCCGCCAGAGTGTGACCTTATCATTCAAACCTATGACACTGCCTTCTCCACCCGGAGCACCGCTGACTACTCTGTGATCCAGACATGGGGCATCTTTGAGTACCTCACCACTGACCTAGCCGGGAGAGAGTACATGGCCCCTAACATGATTCTACTGGGCAATGTCAGGGAGAGACTGGAATACCCAGAGCTAAGAAGGACAGCGCAAGACCTCTACGACTCCTACCAACCTGACATTTGTATCATAGAAAAGAAAGCCTCTGGGCAGAGCCTGATACAAGATATGCGTAGGGCAGGTCTCCCTGTGTTGGATTACCTCCCAGACCGTGATAAAGTAGCAAGGGTACACGCAATTACGCCTATACTAGAATCTGAAAGAGTCTGGCTCCCCCGAGGGAAGGACTGGGCCGAGGACCTATTTGCAGAGGCCATACAGTTTCCCTATGCCAGACACGATGACCAAGTAGACGCCATGGCAATGGCCATACACTACTTGAAGGAATCTTGGCACCTGTCTCACCCTGATGATCCCTCCTACGAGGAAGACGAGTACAAACCTAAAAAGAGAACCTACTGGAACTGGAACTAGAAACTTATGACAATATCCAGAGCAAGCATTCCCAGAGAACTCAGAGGTGGTAAGAAAAGAATAAAAACCTCTACCATAGGGAAGGGAAAGAAGATAGTATCAAAGAATACAAGGCGAAGCCGCAAACCCGGTAAGCCAAGCAAGGAAAAGGTCTAGACCATGGCAGTTGAACGTAACCCACTCTTGATGATGGAGCCAGAACTCCAGCAAGAAATGCCCACCTCTAACTTTGACGTAAGAGGAGAAACTCCCTCCATAGAGGCAGAGATGCTAGAGGAGAACATCGTCAACTTTATGCCCACAGAAGACGGGGGCGTAGAGGTAGAATTTGGAGAGATGGAAGAGATGATGATCTCTGGTCCCATGGGGTCTCACTTTGAAAACCTAGCAGAGTACCTAGAAGAAGATGACCTAGTAGACATAGGAAACACGGTCCTAGACTCCTACGAAAGTGACAAGGAGTCCAGAGAAGAGTGGGAACAAATCTTTGAGCGTGGTTTTGATCTCCTTGGTCTCAAGCTAGAAGAAACCACAGAACCCTTTGACGGTGCCTGCACAGCTGTCCACCCGCTCCTGATAGAGTCAGTGGTCAAGTTCCAGAGCAAAGCATCTCAGGAACTCTTCCCCTCCGGAGGACCTGTAAAGTCCCAGATCATAGGCTCCTCCACCATTGAGCGCGAGAAGCAAGCTCAACGTGTCAAGAACTTTATGAACTACCAGCTGACAGAACAGATGCCAGAATACTTTGAGGAGCAGGAGAGACTTCTCTTCCACCTCCCTGTGATGGGGTCTGCCTTTAAGAAAATCTACTATGACCAGCTACTGGAAAGACCAGTGTCAGAGCTAGTTCCCGTGGACCACTTCTATGTTTCCTATAATGCCAAGGACCTCAGAACAGCCAGCAGGTACACTCACCTTATCTTCCGTTCAGAGAATGACTTCAGGAAAGACGTTGTCTCTGGCATGTACCGTGACGTTGAACTCTCCAAGCCTTCTGCTCCTGATCTACCAGAGATGACCCAGAAGATGGACGAGATCATGGGCATCACCTCCTCTGGCATGGACCTAGAAGACCCCCAGTACGTTCTCCTGGAACAGCACTGCTACCTAGACCTTCCAGAACCCTATTCTGACCCAGACGGTATAGCTCACCCTTACATTGTAACCATAGAGGAGAAGAGCAAGAAGGTCCTCTGCATCAGAAGAAACTACAAAGAGGGTGATCCCAAGAAGGAGAAGAAACTTCACTTTATCCACTACAAGTATGTACCGGGGTTTGGTTTTTATGGTCTTGGTCTTATTCACTTCCTAGGCAACCTGACCATGACAGCCACCACTGCCATGCGCTCTCTGATAGACGCAGGACAGTTTGCCAACCTCCCCGGTGGTTTCAAGGCCAGAGGCGTCAGGCTGGTGGGCGACAATGAACCAATTGCCCCCGGTGAGTTCAAGGAGGTGGAGAGCACAGGCATTGACCTGAACAAGGCCATTGTAACTCTCCCCTATAAAGAACCTTCTCAGACCCTGATGGCCATGATGCAGTTTGTCATAGGAGCAGGACAGAAGTTTGCAGATTCCACAGAGCAGGTGCTTGCAGATTCCAAGAACTCTGGACCCGTGGGAACCACCATGGCCCTACTGGAAGCCTCTTCAAAGTTCTTCTCTGCCATTCACAAGCGTCTTCACAAGGCACAGAAAGACGAATTTGCAGTCTTGGCCCAGATAAACTATGACTATCTACCCCCTTCCTACCCCTACGAGGTGGTGGGAGGAGACCAAGAGGTGTTCAAACAGGACTTTGACGGGAGAATTGACATCATTCCTGTCTCTGACCCCAACATTCCCTCCTCTGCACACCGTATGGCACTGGGGCAACTGGCAATTCAGCTTGCCAGCCAGACTCCTCCCGGTACTTTTAACATGCCAGCCCTCTACAGAGAGGTGCTGACCGCTGCAAACTTCCCAAACCTAGACGAAATCCTCCCACCGGACCAAAAACCAGAGCCCAGAGACCCTCTGGCAGACATAATGGCAGCTACCAAGGGCCTCCCCATAGCTGCTTTCCCGGGTCAGAACCACGAAGCGCACATTCAGTTCAAAACTTCCTTCCTGAAGGACCCTGCCACCGGGGCAAACCCCATGATGAAGCAGATTGTACCCATAATCAACGCAAATATCCGAGATCACATGATTATGAAGTACCAAGAGCAGGTTCTGGGCATGGTAGAAGCCTCTGGAGTGGCCAGTGACCCCAAAACCACGGAGATGGTCATGGCACAGGCCGCAGAAGAGGTGGCAAACGCCAACGCTGCCATGGGCGTGGCCCAAAGTCCAGAACAACAGATGCTCCTACTGGAGAAAGAGCGGTTAGAGTTTGACAGAGAGAAGGCGCAGGCCGCAACTCTGAAAGATTCTGCAGAGATTGCCCTGAAACAGCGTGACATGAACCTCAGAGAGAAAGAGAACATGAACGATCTGGTTATGAACGTGGGCAAGATGGAAACAGAGGAACGCAGGGACAACCTGAAGGCTCTGGAGAGTGCCGCCAAGCTAGAACTGGAGCGTGACAAGGCAGAAGACAACAGTGAGATTAAGGCAGCGGACACTGCCATGAAGTCTCTGCTGGCCATGGCACAGAAAGGATAGAAGCGTGGTAGATTCACCGATAACTCAGAGACAACTAATAGGTAACCTGCCAAGTTACTTAGAAAGACGCCCCCTGACAAAGAAACAACAAGAGTTTGTTCAACAGGTAGAGGAAGAACAAGACCCCGGTGGTACTCTGCGTAGTAGGTTTCCTATGTCTATGCCTGCTCCTGCTCCTGCAGGACTAATGGCCACTCCCCAAGTACAAGAACCAAATGAGGAAAGCTCTATGATTGATGTAGATTCAATTAAAAGTTATCTAGGTAATCTTTTTTCTCCTTCTGCTGGCGCTCCCCCTGCCATTGAAGAGCCTGTTACTAGAACACAGGTTAGAGCTTCTCCTCATCCAGAACCAGAGCCAGACGGAGGTCCTCCAGCTGATGATTCTTTTGAAGAGCCTGTTACTAGAACACAGGTTAGAACTTCTCCTCATCCAGAACCAGAGGCAGACGGTGGTGTAGCAGCTGAACCTTCTTTTGACGATGCACTTATTCATACAATTAAGTACTACGAAGGAGCACCTATACTAAAGGCAAGAAAGCCTGTAAAGGGTGATCCTTATACCATTGGCTACGGAAGAACCAGAGACCTTGAAGGAAAACCTATAACTAAAGATACTCGAATCACAGAAGAACAAGCAGATCAAATGCTCAGAGAAGACCTAGACACTCGTCTAAAAGAGATTAAAAGGGCCTATCCTAACTTTGACACCTACTCTACAGACTTACAACTGCAAATAACCCAGTCTTACTACAGAGGCACTCTGACGCCAAAGGCAAGTCCAAAGACCAGAAAACTTATCAACAAAGGAAAGTTTAGGGAAGCTGCCAAAGAGCTTGTAAATAATAAAGAATATGAAAACGCTAAAAAACTTGGAAGATCAGGAATTGTTCCAAGAATGGACGATGTAGTCCTAGCACTAAATAATGAAGCTGACAAAATGGGAGATGACCCAGTTCAAGTGGCCAAGCGATCCACAGGTGGAAGAATGGCCAGTAACCCTAACCCCTACGAACCGAAAGCTATTTAGTATGCCCCTGACCCCCGGTAAAAGTAAGAAAGCTATCACAGCTAATATTAAAAAATTAAAAGGAGAAGGGTACTCACAGTCTCAGGCAGTGGCCATTGCCATGTCTACCTCTAAGCAGTCTAAGAAAAGACCTTCTAAAAAAAAGCGTAGGATGACCAGATCAAAGGTAGTATGATTAGCATATCATGGATATGTTTCAGGAGATTAAAGAAGCTTTTTCAGAACAACAAGAGAAACTAAAAGTTTTGCTTGCAACCGGACAGGTAGAAGACTATAACCAATATAAGCAGTTGGTGGGAACTATCTCAGGAATTGAGTGGGCTTCCACAGAACTAAACCGTATTGTCAACAATAGAATGGAGAGAGAAGATAACTATGATTAATCCTCAACTAGGCGGGGCTATTACAAATGATGCATGGATTACCAAGAATGATATACCGGACCCAGAGATTCTTCCAGACCTTCCCGGTTATCATGTTCTTGTTAGACCTACCTCTATCAGAGAAAAAACAAAAGGAGGAATCCTCCTACCAGAGAAAGCCAGAGATGATATTGCCTATCTCACCACTGTTGGTAGAGTTCTTAAAGTAGGAACACTGGCCTACGAAGACAAGGATAAATTCCTTGGAGGTGCTTGGTGTAAAGAAGGTGACTACGTTTGCTACCAGAAACTCACAGGTACCAAGTTTGTCTATAAAGGTGTAAAGCTCCTCCTTATCTTTGATGATCAGGTCTTGATGAGAATCTCTGATCCAGAAGATTTAGATACTACCCTTGTATTAGGAAACTAATCATGGTATTAATATTAAGATAAGAAGCGTATCATGGTATTAATATTAAGATAAGAAGCGTAATCTTAGTTTCGCAACTATGGAGAAAGTATAAATGAGCGAAGAACAAGAAGCAGAAGTTAAAGAAAACGTAGCAGAAGAACTAACGGACTGGAACGAAGTTGATCTTTCAGCTACCTCAGAAAAAGAAACAGTGGAGTTTGAAGTTGAAGACGCTGCTCCAGAGGTGGAGGAAGAATCTGACCCTGCACCTGCCCCTCCTGTAGAGGCAAAAGAAACTCTACCTGAACTAGACGGTATTGAGACCAAGGGCGCAGAGAAAAGAATAAGACAGCTGGTGAAGCAGAAGAAAGAACGTGATAATAAAATTGCAGAGTTAGAAGCAGAGCGTCAGTCTCTGATACAAACTGTAAACAGCAGAGACAAAAGCACTGTAGACCTACAAAAGAATACCTTTGACCTAACAGAGAGTCAGCTACAGAAGCAAACAGAACTGGCCAAACAATCTTACTTATCTGCCTATGACTCAGGCGATAAAGAAAAAATGTTAGAGGCCCAAGAGATTTTAAGTAAGTCTCAACTTGACCTGAATAACATTGAACAGAATAGAACGCAGCTGGCTCAGTACGAAAGAACTCTGGAAGAAAGAGAACAGAGGCAACAGTACGCACAAGAGCAGCAGCAAGTACAGGCCCAAGCTCAAACCACTGACTATGATCCACAAGCAGTGGAGTGGAGCCAAAAGCCAGAGAACAATTGGTTTGGTGCTGATAACATTATGACTGTGGCGGCTCTTACAATAGACGCACAGCTTAAAGAAGAAGGTTATGACCCCGCCTCTCAAAGTTTTTATTCAGAGGTGGACTCTAGAATGAGGCAGGAGTTTCCGCACAAGTTTAACCAAGAAGTGCAACAGGAAGCCCCTGCACAAAGAAAGACTCAACAGGTGGTGGCAGGACAGTCGCGCAGTTCTTCCTCCAACTCCTCTTCTAAAAAAGTTAAGCTTACTCAAGAAGATGTAAGACTAGCTCAGAAGTGGAACATCCCTCTTGAGAAGTACGCTGCTGAAAAAGCACGGGCAGACCGTGCAGCAGGAGAGTATGTACCCATCACTGGGTAAGTTAAGTCAAGTGCGCGTAACAAAAGCAGAAGGAGCGTTTAAAGATGAGTAAAGCAAGTAGCAGAACAACACAGACAAGGGAAACTGAGGCAAAAGAATACACTTATCAAGAACCAAATTATCTTGATGTACCTGCGCCTGTTGTAGATAGATTCACCAATGAAGACATGGTTCTCCGCTGGGTGCGTATCTCCCTCAAAGGTGAAGATGACTATAAGAACGTAGGTAACAAGATGACACAGGGATGGGTATTTGTAACTCCTGAAGAAGTTCCTGAGATGTTACACTCTGCCACTGTTTTAGATACCGGACGTTACACCAACTGCGTTGTACGGGGGGATGTCGCTCTAGCCAAGATGCCCCGTGGAAAGTCAGTTGCCAGAAATGATTATTACGAAGGAAAAGCTAACGACCTTATGGAGGCTGTAAACCAACAACTTATGTCGGCTTCAAACTCCAAAATGCCCATTTCAAACAGTAGCACTTCAACTGTAACCAAGGGTAGAATGCCACAATTTCAGGCTTAGATGCCTGCTACTTATTCTACTCATCTTTAAAAGGAGAGCGTAGTATGACTACTACAAAAGCCCTAAACGGTCTCACTCCTTCTCGTCGATACTCTGCTGGTTCCAACACCACGCAGACTCGTAACTACCGTATTGCATCTGGCGCTGCCGGGAACATCTTCACGGGTGATCTTGTCCACGTCAGAGGTGGTTATGTATCTGTTGTTGGTAATGACTCCGGTGCCGCTGATCACCCAATTGGTGTGTTCATGGGTTGCTACTACGAGGAAGACGGTGAGCCAAAATTCCGTAAACACTGGCCCACGGGAACGTCGGCAAGCAATGCTTATGCAATTGTTTGTGATGATCCGCAAGCCACGTTTGAAATCCAATGTGACGCCAGCGCCTCTGTTGGCGATATCATGGAACTAAACTTTGAAGTTACCCGAGGTGCGGGTTCTACCTTTACTGGACGTTCAGGCTTTGGCCTAGACGTTGCCAGTCGTACCAGTGGCGTAGCTGCAATGTTCCGCATCGTTGACTTTGTTGATACCCCCGGTAACGACATTGACATTGCTGCAGAACGTGCCTTCCCAGTTGCGGAAGTTCAACTTATCCACCACCAGTTGACACGTGTGTCTTCTGGCGCTTAACCTGAAAGGAGCTTAGACAATGGCTATTAATAGAGCTAGTATTGCCAAACAGCTTCTGCCGGGTCTTAATGCCGTCTTCGGTATTGAGTACGGAGAAGTTGCTGATGAATACAGTGTTCTTTATGAAGTAGAGAACTCTGACCGTGCATTTGAAGAAGAAGTTCTCTTCACTGGATTTGGCGAGGCACCTGTCAAGGGTGAAGGCGCTGCTGTCCAGTATGACAATGCACAAGAAAGTTACACCTCACGTTATACGGCTGAGACCGTTGCCTTGGCCTTCTCTGTAACGGAGGAAGCTATGGAAGACAACCTCTATGACACGTTTGCCAAGCTACGTGCCAGAGGGCTTGCTCGTTCCATGGCAAGTACTAAGCAGACGAAAGCTGCTCAGACGTTCAACCAAGGCTTTGCCGCTGCGGTAACTGGTGGAGATGGACAACCAATGTTCAGCGCCAGCCACCCCACGGTAGGTGACGGTACTCAAAGTAACCTTATTGGTACCACGGGTACGGTTGATCTTTCTGAAGCTGCTCTAGAAACTGCTTTGGTGTCTATTCAGACGTTGAAAGATGATAGAGGTATCTTGATCGGTGCAGGTGCGGTTTCTCTGCACATTGCCCCGAGCAACCAGTTCACTGCAGACCGTGTTCTGAACAGCCCCTATCAGTCAAACACGGCTGATAACAACATCAACTCCATTAACCATCAGGGTATGATCCCCTCTGGTTACATGGTGAACAAGCGATTCAGTGATCCTGATGCGTTCTTTATCAAAACTGATGTTCCCAACGGAGCAAAGATGTTTATCAGAGCGCCGCTTGCCACCAAGATGGAGCCTGACTTTGACACGGGTAATCTCCGGTTCAAGGCCAGAGAACGCTACAGCTTTGGTTGGTCGGACTGGAGAGGTTACTTCGGTTCACAAGGAGCGTAGTTCTTACTACAGTGGAGGGAGTCTAAAAACTCTCTCCACTACTTTTTCACACTCACACTTACATATTTGAATGGTACCCCCGAGGGGGTGCTGGTCTAGGAAAGGACTGTTCACTATGCCTACACATTTCCCCAACGGAGTTTCTAACCAAGTAAAAGGTAACCCGCTTTTTAATTACCCTTACATGGACCCTTTTAAGTACTACACGTACTACGATGATTTCTTTGAGTACCACTCTGGTATCTACACCATCACCACCACTGAAGCTGGAACGGGTTCTGCCACAGAGGCTATCACTGCTGGTGCAGGTGGACAGCTATTGATCACCAACGCTGCAGGAGATAATGATCTAGACTTCTTCCAGTTGAAGGGTGAGTCTTTCAAATGGGATTCTAGCAAAAGAATGTTCTTTACGGCTAGGTTTAAAACCAATGATGCTACGCAGTCAGACATTGTCATGGGTCTTCAGATCACTGATACTACCCCTCTGGACATTACAGACGGTATCTACTTCTTAAAAATAGACGGCGATACTCAACCTGATCTTGTCATTGAGAAAGACAATGATTCTAGTCTGAGTGCTCTGGAGATGAACGCAATGGCAGATGATACGTTTGTCACGCTTTCTTTTGAGTATGATCCTCTGGACGTTGCCACTGGTGGTCCAGTGTTCCGCGCCTACCAAGATAACGTAAAGGTAGGAGAGATTGCAAGCACCACCAATGCTCCTGATGACGAAGAACTTACTATTTCTTTCGGTATTCAAAATGGTGAGGCAGTTGCTAAGACTCTGACCATTGATTACATTCTTGCAGCGGTGGAAAGATAACCCCTCTGCAGTTTGGAAAGATATAAAGTTTGATCTATAATAAGGGGAGGATCAGGAGGGCAGTCTTGCCTTGCAGGGTTCTCCCCTTTTTTACTCAGGAGAAAATGAATGAGTACTACAACTAAAATAGCACAGGTGGTGGGAGGTGCAGGTGGTAATGGTTTTCTGGTGGATACCATCAGTAGCGTTACTCTGTCTGACACTCGTATCAGAATGTACACCTACGCTGTCACCGTTGCTTCAGAAATTGTCATAGGAGATTCCAAGGGTCCTGTTATTAAACAACCTGTTTTAGCTGCTAACACTGGTGATAGTATTTATATGGAGGACGATGGTATCCGGTGCAAGGGAAATGTCTCTGTTGCTGGCGCAAGTAACGCTGGTAAAATTTATGTTTACTATGGCTAGGAGCTAGGCTGTGGATTTTAATTCTCTTGTCAGCATCATCATAGAAACTACTGAGAACGATGGCTCAGAGTTTGTAGGTGCTCTCCCTGCCATGATACAGAGAGCACAGGAGAAGATGCAGAATGATCTGGATGATCAGGGTCTGGTCTCTTATGCCAGTGTGGCTGTATCAGCTTCCACAGCAGAGGTATCTGTCCCTGTGGGTGGAGAGATCATCAAGACCTTCTCCATAGAAGTAGGAGGTGCCAGAACACAGCTGAAGCATAGACCCTATGAGTACCTGCTGGACTACTGGCCTGTGTCAGCTTCCACTGGTACACCTAGGTACTATGGCTTTAAGACCAACACAGAGATCAGAGTGGCCCCCACGCCCTCTGCCACGGTAGATTCTCAGATAGGGTTCATTGCACAGATTACAACTATTACATCTACAAGCCCTACAAACTACTTTACTACTCACTGTGAGAACGCACTGTTCTATGCTTCCATGGTAGAGGCTTCTCTCTTTATGAAAAGCTTTAACACAACTCCGGCGTGGCAGCAGGAGTACCAGAGTGAGATAGACAGGCTCAGAAACAGAGCCAGAAGAAGCAGACAAGATGATATGCAAACTAGTTTCAGTACAGCCGGTGGTCCTAATACACTGGTCAAAGGGAGTGATTAAGAATGGTAGTTCCAGTAGATAATCGTAGTTATATGAAGAAAGCCACTGATAGAGCTAAGACAAGAAAGCTAAATAAAAAGAAAAAAAATATTGGTGCTGCAAGTTCATTTACTAAAAAGGGTACTCCTCTTGGTAGATCAAGAACAAGCACAAATCAAAGTGATGACACGGGTCCAGCTAAAAAGATAGGCTCTGCTCCTAAAGCTTTATCAAGATCATTAAAGAAAAAACCTGTAAATCCTAAGATGGCAGACTCAGCAAAACGAATAAAAGCAAATCCTGAGCTATATGAAAAACCTGAAAGGATTAAGCAGTCTACTTCACTAAAAGCTAAACCTTTTATAGAAGATGAGGGAGGACAGGGAAGAGCTTCTTCTAATTTTAAGACTCAGGGTATGATTAGGAAGGCTCGTAACTCTACTAAAGCTTCAGCACCTAAACCAGTAAAAGGCCCAAAAGCAGCCCAGAGCATCAGTAGCACCGGTGGTGTTGGTCTTAAAGGTAAATCTAAAGCTAAACCTTTTATAGAAGATGAAGGAGGACAGGGAAGAGTTTCTTCTGATTTTAAGACTCAGGGTATGATTAGCAAGGCTCGTAACTCTACTAAAGCTTCAGCACCTAAACCAGTAGGGAGAAGGGCTTCTCCTCATCCAGTCAGTCCTAAACCTAAACCAGCTGCACCTGCACCTGCTGCATCTGCTGCACCTAAGAAAGCTCCTAAGAAAGCTCCTAGACCTCGATCTAAACCTAGTAGACTTACAGGCGGAGGTATGGACGCAGAATTACTTGCTACACCAGCAGGAGTGACTTCTGGTAGAGTTAAGAAAACAGCTAGGTCTTCTGAAACTAGCGGAGAAGGTTTTGATCCGGGTGAGTTCAAAACTACAGCTGTTATAAAGAGTGATCCCACAGAAGGGGGAATGTACGCATTCACTCCTAAAGATAGTAAAAGTATCATGGGCATGACCCAAAAAGGTTACGATGAAATGATGGAGGACTCCTCTGGTGAGAAGAGAGGCGGCAGACCGGGAAGAGGTAAGCTCAAGACCCAAGGTATGAATAAGAAAGGTAAGCGTAAAGCTGGGTTCTCCGGGAAAGGGGCAGGCGCAGCACTAAGAGGATTTTAAAAGTGAATAGAAAAATTAAGTTTCAAAATGGGGGTAGAGCTACACCTTATAATCCTGTGGGTCACTTGACAAATTCTGAAGAAACTGAAAGACAAAGAATAGCAGGTAATAAAGCTGCCAGAGAAAGAACGCCTGTAGACAAAAAAGGTAAATACTGGTGGTCAGAGTACACAGACCCCTTTACAAAACCTGTTGATAAGTTTCTTTCTGGTGCACTAGGTCCCGCTGCAAAACCTGTACAAGGCTTGCTAAGTTTGGGAACTCCTGCAGAATCTATAAACGAGGTTTTAAATAAACCTACAGCAGAGAATATGATAACTGCTGCTACAGATACTGCTTTAACAGCTGCAGGACTAAAGACACTTGGTGCACCAGCAGCAAAAGTAGCACAGAACGTAAATAGAACAACACCCGGAGGAAAAGACATGGGTAAATATAAAGTAGCTGAAAGTATATATAACAAAGCTAAAAAAGCTTTGCAGGGATCAACAGGGAAAAAGATTAAAGAAGATGCAAAGCCTAGACCAGTTTCTAAAACAGAGTTAAATAATATTAAGATAACAGATTCTAAAGGTAAGAATATACCACCTCGTAATCCTAATGTAAAAGTAGATGCAAAGCCTAGACCAGTTTCTAAAACAGAGTTAAATAATATTAAGATAAAAGATTCTAAAGGTAACAAGATAAAGTCGCCTAAAGGAGGTCCATCTACCCTTGTACAAACATTAAAAAATAATCGCGGTAAAATAGGAGTAGGCACAGGTGTGGCAGCTGGTACTCTGTTGACCTCTGACGAGAAGGCTAAGAAGGCTAAGAAGGCTAAGAAGGCGTCAGGTGGTAGTAGCCAGAACCCGCGCACAGGTTATAGACAAAGTCAATCTAAAGGTGCCAACGAAGAATTAGATATTAGCCCCGGTGGAAAAACTAAGAAAGCTTCTAAGCAACCAGACGATGGCTATAAGTTCTACGGTAAAGAAGGCACAGGCCTAGGAGACTTCTCTAGAAAATATGGAATGCAATACGCCACTCCGGAGCAGTTTGAAAAAGACTTCAACATGGACGACGGTGAGAAGGCAGGTGGCAGACCGGGCAGGGGTAAGATGAAGACCCAAGGTATGAACAAGAAGGGTAAACGTAAAGCTGGGTTCTCTGGTAGAGGCTCTGGCGCAGCACTGAGAGGATTTTAAGTAATGGCTATGAACTACATGAGTGCCAAGAAGAGAGGACTTAAAAAAGGAGGAAAGGTTGGAAGCGGCTCCGCCTTGTCAGGAGGTAACAAAGAAGACTACCTTATTCCTGATCAGAACCCTCCCGTGGACTCTGAAAAATTAAACGCCTTCAACGGTAAACCCACAGGGCAAGGCTACGGCGCAGCTAGAATAGGACCGGACGTTGTCTGAGGAACAAGAGAAGAAGAGGTGTTCTAATCCTTCCTGTCAGTGCACAGGTTGTGAAGATTGTTCTTGTACCAGCGAAGGAGGTTGTTCTTGTAACCCAGTTCCTTCAGAGGAATAGATAAGAAAGGAAATATATGGTGGAAGACTTTAGTGTATTTCAAGCTGTATCAGACTACGGACTTGCCATAGTTGCCACCATAGGAGCAGGAGCGGCAGCTTGGAAACTTCTTCATTTTATGCTAAGAGATGTAGCATCTGCTCTGAAAGGACAAGATGATATTATAATTGCTCTGATAGATAAAAGCAACAGAGTAGAAACTTTAGTACAGAGAATAGATTCTAAGCTGGACACAGTTCTTCAACAGCGTTCAGACCCTCTTCTAAAGGAAACAACAGAAAGGTACCGTTCCTGATGGCTTTTGAAAAATATAATTTAACAGTGAAGCCCTACGGTATAAAGAAGGTAAACGTAGAACAACAGCTTCCCTCTGGTAGGAGGATACCTTATATGAAACCTCTTCCCCTGAAGGGAGGAGGTAAAGTTATGGATACCCTTGTGAAACCAGCTTGGATGAGGAACAGATAAAATGAAAGAAAAAGATGATAAAAAAGAAATAGAAGCTTACATAGATATGGTAGCAAAAGATAATCCTGATCTTACTAGAAAAGAAGTTTTTGCTAAAGCCGGAGACCTGTATACTAAAGATTCTAAAGCTGCTACCAAGAGTGCAATAAATAAAATAAAGCTAAAGCATTATATGGCCAATGCCCCTAGAACTAATTTAAAAGCAGGTGGTCTGGTTGGCAATCCATCACGCATGAGGAACAGGTAGTACACAATGGCCATTGCAACCACATCAGACTTTGACACTACCTTCTTTATAGACGAGGTAATAGAAGAAGCCTATGCCATGCTAGGTGGTCAGGCAGAGCTTGCCAATGATGCTATCACTGCCAGAAGGTCACTGAACCTGATGCTGACAGACTGGCAGAACCGTGGTGTCCTCCTCTGGGGTACAGACCTAGCCAGCACCACGCTGGTCACAGGGACAGCAGAGTATACGCTCCCTGCAGAGACCGTGGACGTTCTCTCTGGGTATATCAGACTGACCTCCAATAGCAATGACTTTCAGATGAACCGAATAGGCTACGAGGAATACGAGGCTATCACCAATAAAACAACCTCTGGTAGGCCCACACAGTTTGCCACGCTCAGAGGGAGAGAGAACGTCAGTGCTTTCTTCTTCCCTGTGCCTGACGCAGCAGATACCTACACTTTTAGAAACTATAGAATGAAACGTCTGGCAGATGTTAGCAAGAGTGCTCTCCAGAACGCAGACGTTCCCTTCAGGTTTCTCCCTGCTCTGACCTGCGGTCTTGCCTACTACCTGAGTTATAAGAGGGCAGGTATCCCTGCAGAGAGAACAGCTATTCTTAAAGCAAAGTACGAAGAACTTCTTACCAGTGCTTTGGATTCAGACAGAAACCGAGTGAGTCTTTTTATCACTCCCAGACTGCAGGTGGTATAAGCAAGTGGCTAAACTTTGTCCCAGAGGTAAAGCAGCTGCAAAGCGTAAGTTTGATGTATACCCCTCTGCCTATGCCAATATGTACGCCTCTGCTGTTTGTTCTGGAAAGGTCACTCCCGGTGGTAAGAAGAAGGGTAAGAAGAAAAAAGTAGTAGGGGCCAAGACAGGAGGTGGTCTAAGGAAGTGGGTATCTGAAGAATGGGTAGACATAGGAGCACCTAAAAAGAATGGAAAATATCAACCGTGCGGTAGAAAATCTACTACAGGTACAAAGAGAAAATATCCTAAGTGTGTTCCTCTTGCCAAGGCAAAAGGTATGTCATCTTCTGAAAAGAAGTCAGCTGTTCAACGTAAGAGAGCAGTTAAGCAAGGTGTAAGGGGTAAGCCCACCAATGTTAAAACTTTTGCAAGCAGGAAGAAGTAGGAATGCCTATAAAAAAAGGTAGCATGAAGGGTCACAGTATCAGCGGTGGACAGAAGAGACCCACCAAGTCTGGTGCTGGCATGACCAAGAAAGGCGTGGTAAAGTACAGGAGAGATAACCCCGGTAGTAAGCTAAAGACAGCGGTGACAGGGAGTGTTAAGAAAGGTAGTAAGGATTCAAAGAGGCGCAAGAGCTACTGTGCCAGATCAGCGGGGCAAATGAAGAAGTTTCCCAAAGCTGCAAAGAATCCTAACTCAAGACTTAGACAAGCTAGAAAAAGGTGGAAATGTTAAATGTCTTTTAAGAAAGGTTTCTTTATCAGTGATAGATCAGGCTTCAGGTACAGGCTTGACCAAAGAGTGAAAGAACCGGGAACAGACTTTATAGTTGCTAAGTCTGAAAGTGATGGTATATTTAATCTTGTAACCAATCCTCAGAATAGAGTAAGATTTCCAATAGACAAAGAAGTTATTAAAGATGCAAGGCCACCGGATAATTCTGACAGAAACCAAAGCTGGAGTGCAGTGACCACCGAATGGGGTGAAGAGACTACACAGTGGAACTTTATATAAGTGAGGAATAGAACAACATGGCAGACTTAACAAATGCCAAGATAGCCAATACCTATAAGGACCTGTTACAGGTAAATGCACAGACTTCTAATGCAGGGTTGGACGGCACCGTAAGGACTATTCAAGATGGAGGAGGAACTGCTTCTCCCATTGCCATGAGTACGGCTCAGTTAAACGTCACGGGACAGTTTGCTCTGGCAGGGTCTGTCTTGACTGCCACGGCAGATCAGCTTAATAGTCTGGCAGCAGGTGGTTTCACTGCCTTGACAGGAGGGAATGACACTGTTCTTCTCAGGATGGGCGGCGTCTCGGTATCCACTGCCACCACCAGCGCCACAGTCATAGTCAATCCTACGCTTAGTCTTACAGAGGTAGACGCTGCCACGGGTAGCTTTAACACCTCTCTCAGCGCAACTAACTTTGTAGCAGGTACAGGTAGCTTCACCACCAAGGTATCAGGCGTAGCAGCAGAGTTCTCTGGGAATGTCTCCGCTGCTAATGTCTACGCCTCTACTAATATTTTTGTAGGTGGTACTGCTGTTCCTAGTGCAGCTGCTATCACTTCTATCAACAATGCACATACCTCTACTAACAATGCTCTTGTAGCTGCATCTGCTGCACTGGCCACTAGCATTGGCACAGCTAACACTAGAATAACTTCTGTCAGTGACTTTGCAGTGGCACTCTCAGCTACCCTAGCCACCAGCATTGCCAACGTATCTTCCACAATGGCCACCAGCATTAACACTGCTAATACAAGAATTACTTCTGTTAGTGATTTTGCAGTGGCTCTTTCAGCTACACTAGCTACATCTATAGGAACTGCAAATACCAGAATAACTTCTGTAAGTGACTTTGCAGTGGCTCTCTCTGCTACACTGGCAGCTAGTATTGGAACTAGGTTACCTCTGGCAGGTGGTACGCTGACAGGCATTCTTAGCGCCACAGATGTATATGTCAGTGCTTTGGCAGTGGGTACAAATGCACTTTTGGGTAAGGACTTACACATTGAGAAAGCAGCAGTTGCTGATATACAAGCACTAACAGATGGTACAAACATCTCTGTAGATTTTAACACAGGCCAGAACTTTACAGTGACACTGGCAGGTAACAGAACTCTTGATAATCCTACCAACTGTGTAGCTGGACAGGTGGGTAGTATCTTTATTACACAGGACGGCACAGGTAGTAGGACACTGGCCTATGGAACTTCTTGGGACTTTATAGGAGGAGAGGCCCCTGTGCTTACCACAGACGCAGCAGGAGTTGATAGGCTAGATTATATTGTACAAACCTCCACAGATGTTCAAGCTCTGGTAACAAAGGCATATTCATAATGAGTGTTTTTAGTAACAATCTTCTTCTAGGTGCAGGTGGACAGAGTACAGGTCCAGTATTTGACCCAACTCTGATTGGTAACTCTGTTTGGTTGGATGGATCAGCAGATTTTTTAAAAAGGGATAATTTTGCATTATCTGCCGATGGTCGAAAAGAATTTATCTTTTCTATATGGGTTCAACGAAATGAATTTGGAAGGGCGCAAACTCAGTTCGATATATATCCAACTGGTTCTACTAGCTATAATGATGGGAGTCGTTTTATATTCCAAGCTGGTGATCAACTGCAATTTTCAGTTGGAGGTGGTGGATCATCTGGTGGACAAAAAGTTAGCAGTGCTAAGTATCGAGACATTAGCTGGTATCATGTCCTAATCAGCTATAATACCAATACTTCAGTCACTGCCGCATCTCGTCACCGACTGTTTGTCAACGGACTAGAGATTACTGATATTGGTACATACACTGCACCTCCTAACAATCAAAGCTGTCTTGGAAGTGGGACTGGAAACGCTGATCTACGAATTGGTAGAACAGAACACCCTGGAATCCCCTATCCCCCAAAAGCCTATTATGCACAAGCTTGTTATTTAGAAGGAAAATCATTCCAAGCTGGTGATTATGCTATTACAGATTTCCTAGATTCATTTACATTTGGAACTAATGGTTCTCAGTTTGTTCCAAAAGCTGATGCAGACATAGCTGCTCTTGCATCCACAGTAGGAGGTGCTAGCTTCTGTCTTGACTTTGCAGATAGTGCTGATCTGGGGAATGATATTAGCTCTAACGCTAATGATTTCACAACTACCAGTATGGCAGCGGCTAATCAGTCAACAAACACACCTAGCCATACTTATGCTGTTATGGATGTTCTAAAAAATGATGGTGCTAATACATCAACAATGGTTTTCTCTGAGGGAAATACAAGAGTCACTGGCACTGGTGGCTCAGATGGAGGAGCATTTTCAACGCTGCCATTGGTAACAACTGGAACAACAGAATTTCAAGCAACTTTTAATAATGGTGATGGGGTTGTCGGAATTTGTTGCTATGACAATCTACTAGCTGTTTCATCAAGTGCATCTCGAAATGTTACTGGTGGTCTTGGCGTTAATTATAATGCTGCATATGGTTATCAAGAAAATGGTGAGAAGGTTGTGCAACTTTCTAGTGGCGTCACTCGCTCTGCACAAGGCGCTGCACTTACGACTAATTCAGTTGTCACTGTAAGATACGATGCTGACTCTAACGAGATTACATTCTTAAAGGATAATGTTGTCCAAGGCAGTGCAGTTTCTACAGTCGCTGGTCTAACGTATTATGCTTTTGTGGCCAGATTCAATAACTATGACATTACTTTACATTTTGATTCTGCTGATTTTCCTCATACAATAGGGTCTGGCAATAAAACAATAAATACAGCTAACCTTACAGCACCAGAATATCAAGGAATAGACTACTTTAAACCTGTTCTGTACACAGGCAATGGAACTGCCATTGGTTCTGGTGGTAAAGCTGTCACAGGGGTTGGTTGGAAGCCAGACGAGGTATGGATTAAAAATAGAGATGCTACAGATGACCATGCACTATATGACATTGTCAGAGGTGTAACAAAACAACTAGAGTCTAATACCGCTACTGCCGAAAGTACAGAATCTGAAGGGCTAACAACCTTTGGGTCTGATGGTTTTACAGTTGGCAGTCTAGCCCAAGTTAACACCAACACAGAAGACTATGTAAGTTGGAACTGGCTTGGCTCTAATAGCACTTCAACCACATCTCCTGCTGGTACTATAGCCAGCACTTCTTCTGTTGCACGTGCAGGACATTTTTCTGTTGGGACATACACTGGTCAAACAGCGGCAGGGACTGTAGGGCATGGTTTAGGTGGCGTTGCTGAGATGGTGATTGTCTGGGACAAGGGATTCGCCAACTCTATTGCTGTGTATCATTATGGTGTAGCCAGTGATGCTGCGACTGATTATTTATTATTGAATCAAACAGATGCTGCTACTGACAACGCAACATTTTGGAATGACACAACACCCACTTCTTCAGTATTTTCAGTCGGCACAGGTAACAATACTAATGGCAATACAAGACCTAAGTCATTCCTAGCGTTCCGCTCAGTTCCCGGTGTCTGCAAGGTAGGAAGCTACACAGGAAATGGAAGTGCTACCGCTCCCCCTTATGTTTCAGTTGGATTTAAACCTAGCTGGGTTATGATTAAAAATGCTGCTGCGGCAAAAGATTGGGTTATTGTTGACACAGCAAGAACACCTATAAACACCGCTGAAAAATTCTTGTTCCCTAACTTAAATATTGCAGAGGCTGCAAGAGGAACAGCAAGTGGAAGTGATTATGACATAGACGTACTGGCAGATGGCTTTCTGCCCTACACCGCAGATAGTGCTATAAATGGCAATGGAAACACATTTGTGTACCTAGCAATGGCAGACATAGGAGGAAATGGTACGCTCCCTCCTGTGTATGGTAGATAATTTAAAGAAAGGAAAGTAGACTATGTGGGCAAGAATTGAGGATAATAAAATTGTACAAACAATTTCTAATCCTAAAGCAATGACACTTAATGATATTCAATATCCTAAATCAATCTTTACCAGAGCATGGACAGATGAAGAGAGGAAAGCATTGGGTATTGTACCTTATGTATATGAAGGTTCTTATAAAGATAATATGTTTTATAAAACTAGTGAATCTCAACCTTCTGTACAAGCAGACAAAGTTGTTGTCACCAGATCACAAATTGCTAGAGATATTGATGCTATTAAGATTACAATGAAGAATCATGTATCTTCTGTTCTTCAGAGTACCTTGGCACAGACTGATTGGATTGTGATCAGAGAACAAGACAATGGTACTGCAAAACCAGAAGACCTTGCCCAGTGGCGTACAGACCTAAGAGAAAAAGCTGCTGCTCTTGAGACTGCCATAGATGCAAAGTCAGATGTTGCAAGTCTTGAAGCAATGACTGTGTTTACACAGGCAATGGCAGATGCAGGTAAGAAAGCCTCAGAGTTTGACGAGTGGCCTTCTAATCCTAGAGAAAGTTTAGAGTGAGATGCTTGCTAAATTATTTCTTATTGCTTGTTTTACAATACTGCCCACTTGTATCTCAGCACAAGAAGTATGGAGCAAGGGAGATAAGGTAGCTGCATTTTTTATCTGTAAAGAAGAGAAAGATATAATGGACCTAGCACTGGCAGATTCTAAAAGTAGAGAAGTATATGCTAGTGAAGTTATGAGAAAGAGACTGTCTAGAGATTGTATTAGATTTATAGGACAACCTAAGTTATTTATAGTTGATGAAGTAATTACAAGCTATAAAGATTATAACAAGATAGAAACTTCTATAATGAGAATAACTACACCTGATAATATGGTAGCAGGTTACATAGTAGCTGCTGGAACACCAGCACAAGATAAAGGAATTTAGAGGTGAGCAGTCAGTTGACAGGTGTTGAGCTAGGAAAGATGATTCAAGCTGTGGATCAGTTAAGCACTGAAGTTGATAGGCTTTCTGTCAGGCTTGATCAACTTGAAAGTCAATTGGACAAAGGTAAGGGAGTTATCCTAGGAGTTTTTCTAGTAGCCTCTGGTATAGGAGCAGCAATGTCTGCTATTATACAAAAAGTATTTACGTCTTAGAGCAAGGAACAAAATAGATGGCATCTACATATACAACTAGAATACGTTTGGAAAAACAAGAGGACGGGGCTAACCCTAACTCTTGGGGAACTGTTCTTAATCAGAATGTTATTGATCTTGTTGACGATGCAATAGCCGCCTATACCACAATAGAATTAGCTGGTGCAGATGTAACACTGACAAACATTGATGGTCAAGCTGATCAAGCCAGAAGTGCTTTTATTGAACTAAAAGGAAATTTAACAGATAATGTTAATGTGGTTATACCTGCAAAATCTAAGAGCTACTTTATCAAAAACAAGACAACTCGTTCAGCCGCTGAAACTACCAAGATTAAAACTCTGGCAGGGGCAGGTGCAACTGTGGGAGTCAGTGCTAATGGATTCTTTATTTGTGACGGGGTGTCTGTTCATCAGTCCAATGCAGTTGGTCTAAACCTAGGTACTGCTTCAGAATTAGACTTTGGCACTGCAGATTCTAATCTTATACCTGTCTCCACCGCTGATATTAGATTTGTCAGAGTCTCTGTCTCCTCCACTGTGCCTTCAGCAAAGACCTTTACCAGCGCCGTCACCTTTACAGGGCCAGCAGTCACCCCCGTTGTCTCCCTGACAGACGCTGCCTCTGTTGCTGTTAATATGGCCCTTGGTAATAACTTTGCCTTGACCCTTGCAGGGAATAGAACATTAGAAGCACCCACAGGTGTAACACCGGGACAGACAGGTCATATCTATCTTGTACAGGACGGCACAGGTGGTAGAACACTTGCTTATAATAATGCCTACGTCTTTGTCAGTGGCACTGCTCCTACACTTAGCACAGCGGCTAACGCAGTTGATCTTCTTGTTTATAATGCACAGACCACCACTGCTATTTCAACTCTTGTTGTCAAGGCTTTCTCCACAGCTACTTAGAGGAATCATAGTTGTCTACACTATCACAAACAAAAAAGCTTAACTTTAGGCAAGGCATACACAGAGAGTCTACTCAGTACGCGGAGCAGGGTTCTTGGTATGACGGGAACAGGGTTAGGTTCAGGGACAAGAAACCAGAGAACATCAGAGGCTGGGAGGTTAAAACTTCTGGAACTCTGGTGGGAACTGGCAGAGATATTCTTACGTGGCAAGATAACATCACGCAGAAACACCTTGCCACTGGAACAGAGAAGTTTCTCTATGAATATGACAACGGGGTAACATACGATATAACCCCGGTTAGAACTTCTGTAAACCTGACCAATGCTTTTGGAACTACTCTGGACAGTGTAAGAGTCTGTGTATCAGACACTAACCACGGTCTCACCACTGGTGACTACGCAGTGTTTACGTCTTCCTCTGTCGCTACAGACTACACCTTTAATAGCACATTCTCTGTCAGTGTCATCAGTATAAACACCTTTGCTTTTGATAACACTGTCTCAGCAGGTTCTAACCAGAGTGCAGCGGGACACGCCACTGCGCGGTACCTGATACCTTCTGGAACTTCTGTAGGTATCACAGGCACAGGGTACGGAGCCTCTAACTATAACGCAGAGGTCTTTACCTCTGTTATCCTGACCAGTGTTGTAAACGTAGTAGCTGCCACGGTGGCTGTAAGTATAACCAGTAATGCCCATGGGCTAGAAGTAAATGACTTTGTATACTTTACCACTGCTACAACAGTTGGTGGTAACATTGTCCTGACAAGCTCTACTGCAGGAGGTCCTATCTTTCAGGTTCTCTCTGTGACAGATGTTAATAACTTTAGATTTAATTCTGCCATTGCTGCTGCTGCCACCAGTGCAGGGGCAGGGTTAGCCACTGCACAGTTCCTTGTAAACGTCAGTACCACTGCTGGGTATAGAACATGGAACTCTCCTGCTGTTTCTTCTGGCATTACCTTTGAAGCTGCCAACTGGCAACTGGATACCTTTGGAGAAATACTACTGGCCAATAAAAGAGGACAGGGTCTCTACCAGTGGTTCCCCACTTCAGGAGGAGATGTCAGATCAGTGGCTGTGACCAATGCACCTACCAGTGTCAATACATTTATTGTCTCTCCCAATGACAGACACGTTGTTTGTTTTGGTTGTTCTAACGTGGCAGGGACGAGAGAACCTTTACTTGTCAGGTGGTCAGATCAAAATGATTATACTAATTGGACGCCTTCTATCAGTTCTACTTCAGGAGAAAACACGCTTACAGGTGGTACTCAGATTGTACAAGGTATCAGGAGTAGAAACCAAATTGCAGTTCTTACTGATCATGTTCTATACGGTATGCGCTTCACTGGTCCTCCTTTTATCTTTTCCTTCACTGAACTAGGCACAGGGTGTGGTGGAGTCAGTCAACACGGTGGCATAGACATGGACGGTACACCTGTCTGGATGGGCCACGATAACTTCTTTGCTTATGACGGGAGGGTCAGGAGACTAGACTGCACTGTCAGGAGGTATGTTTTCTCTGATATAAACAGAGAACAGATGAACAAGATATACGCAGGGGTCAACTCAGAGTTTAAAGAAGTTACGTGGCTGTACCCCTCTGCTGATTCCACAGAGTGTAACAAGTACGTCTCTTGGTCCATGGAAGAAAACTACTGGGTATACGGTGATGCCATCTGGACTACTTGGGATGACAGAGATGTATATGATAATATTGTAAACACTGGTACCTCTGTGGGTACAACCAGAATATATGATAATGAGATACAAGACCTGTTCACAGGGAAGGGAGAGAAGATAGATTCCTTTATTGAGTCTGCTGACTTTGGCATAGGTGACGGGAACGAGATGCTCTTTGTTGACAGGTTGATCCCTGATGTTGAGATTAACAACGGTCAGCTTTCTTTTACCATACAGACGAAAGAGTTTCCAAACGGTGCTCTTAAAACAAAAGGACCTTTCAACGTGACGCAGAACACAGAGACAGTCAGGTTCAGGTCCAGAGGTAGGCAAGCTAGAATTAAACTAGAGAACAATGCCACGGGTACAGAGTGGAGATACGGTGATCTTAGACTAGACATACAAGACGATGGTCTTAGGTAGGAGGGGAAGATGGCAGCAGTTTACCCTACCCTTCCTGATCTCTACGGTTTAACAGACGATGAACTTCTCAGGACCTATACAGAGATACGCCAGTGGGCAGATGCTATTGTAAATGAACTAGAGGGAAGAGACCTAGACAGTGCACGTACTGGAACAGTTAGAATAAACAGGGCTGTATCCTCTGGTGAACTGGGACAGGCACAAGGTGGAGACATAGTATACGAGAGAAAGACGGGTAAGTTCAGAGGTTATGTAAGTGTAGCAGGTACCACCATTGGGTGGTCAGATTTTAATTCTTTTAGTTAGCAGGGCGCACAAATAGATGCAATATGATATGAATCAACTACTGAGTATTCTGGGTCAAGGTTCTTCCTATGCACAGGGAGGAACACTTATGCCTCCTCAAGGACAGAGTTCCACGGTGCTTCAGCCTATTATTGCTTCTCCTATTCCCACTGCTAGTCTAGGAGACAGAATGGTTCCTCCTCCTTCTGAGCCACAAGCTCAAGCAGACTATGACTTTATGCTGAATACTCTTAAACCTTCTCCTCTCTACCCCGGTGCTAGTTTTGCCAATGTCATGCCAGAGGGTTATAATGTACTAGGGAATATACAAGAAAACCAAGGCATGTCTCCGTATGATCAGAGCCAGAGGTCCATGGTCACGGGTACCACCACGGGGCAGCTTTCTCAGAATACACCTAATCCGGGGAACCAGACTATGCAGGGTGGTCTTTCTTCTCTTAGTAACTCAATAGGAACTTTCTCATAATGAATAGTATGCAGCAAGAAGTATCAAACCCTAGAATGCAGGCAGAGTCTCTGAAGCGTATGGGCAGGGGTCCTGATACGCAGCTTATTCATATGACAGACTCAGAGATAGGCGCGCTCAATGGTCTTTCTGGTCTGGTATTTAACGAACCACTGAGAACTAACCCAGAGACAGGTCTCCCAGAGGCTGGAATGTTTAAGAGGCTTCTTCCCACCATCCTTGCCATAGGCGCTGGTGCCTTCTTAGGACCTGCGGCGGCTCCTATGTTTGCTAGTATGGGAGCAGGAACAGGTTTAGCTGCAGGACTAGGTGCAGGTGTGGCAGCTGCTGGCGGTCACCTTGCTGGTCAGGCAATTGGAGGACAAGAACTAGACATAGGTGCAGCACTGATGGCAGGCGCAGGCTCTGGTATTGGTGCTGGGTTTGGTGCAGCAGGAGATGCTGGTGCAACATCAACAGCAGGAGATTTAGGTGTTGGTTCTCAGGGAGGAGTCGTTGACTCTGCATTAGGTTACAATCCTGCTGAGACTGTAGCAGGAAATTTTGCAAATTCTGTAACTGTTCCCGGACCTACACCTACTTTTGATTACGTTGGAGATTTAGAAGGAGCCATGAGTTTACATACAGGACCTGCAGGAGGAAATTTCTTAAATGCTGCTCCTTCTCCTTCAATTGAACAGTTTGTATCTAACGTTCCGTCACCTACAGAAGCCTTTAACTACCTAGCAGCAGACCCAATGAAGAGAGTGGCTCTTCCTCTGGGCGTGGCAGCACTCTCAGGAGAGCTAGATGAGCCTCTCCCAGAAGCTCCCTCTGGTCCCTCCAGAACACCGTTCACTCCTAAAGACTTTGACTTCACCCGGAGCAGGAGAGACCTAGACAGAGACGAAGACGGGAAGGTTTCACAGGAAGAGATTGCACAGGTGGTACAGGGTCTACCAGAGGGACAGAGTTCTAGGTTCTACACTCCCGGTGTCTTTACAGAGGCAGCTAAAGAAGGTGGTCTTCTTAGACTACAAACAGGCGGGAACATTCAAGAGGCCATAGGTTCTCTTACAGGGGGCGCAGGTGCCTCTATGCTTCCCATGATTGCACAGTCAGTTGTCAAGCCTAAAGATGAAGAAGAAGAATCAATCAGTAAAGGGTACCCCGTGGGCAAAGCAGGTACTGCCCCCGGTGCAGCCACCACGGGTGTTGCCGTGGGCGGTGGTCAACCTCCTCAACCCTTTCAAGAAGGTGGGCCTACAGCTTTAGAACTAGCACTAAGTGATGGTACTGGTTCTGGTGGTTTTGGTACAGGACTCGGTGGTACTGCTCCTTCACCTGCAAGCGGTGCTGGAGTCTCAGGATCAGGTGTAGGCGCTGGTCCAGCCGGTGGTCCCGGAACTGCAGGAGGAACAACTGGTGCAGGTTTCGGTTTTGGCATAGGTCAAGGAACTAATTCTGGTATAGATGCTGCCAATGCAGCAAACACTGCTGCAAGTGTTGCGGGGTTAGGCCTAGGTGCTCCGGGTCTAGGGCAAGTAGCCAGCGGAATAGCACAGGCTGGACAATATGCTGCGATACCTGAAGCACAGCGAGGTTCTTTGCAGTTTAGCTTTCCAAGTTTATTTGGACTTGGGCCAACCATTGGACAGCAGCATACAAACTTAACAACTCAGCGTGAATTAGATATTGGTTTGGCAGAAGCTGAAGAAGCAGAGGCACAAGAAGGTTTTAATGCAGCTATGGGTTTAGCGTCTTTAGCCATGGCAGAGGAAGATGCACCAGAAGATACTGGAGTTCCCGGTAAAGGGTCTCAAGAATCTGTTGCACAGGGCATAGCTTCTTTAGCTTCTCAGTCTATGGATACTTTTTCTGAAGGTGCTGGTTCTGGCTCCGGTGGCGGTTCTGGTTCTGGTGGTGGTGGGTTTGGAAGCGGCTCTGGTCCCGGCTCTGGATTTGGTGATGAAGGTTTTGGTGGTATTGGTGGTGAAGAGGGTGATGATAGTGGTAGTGGTAGTGGTGCTGGAGGGGATGATGATGGTGGTAGTGATGCTGCTGATGGAGAGGGTGGTTTCCAACAAGGCGGCTACCTAGGAGGAGTCTCCGGTAGAGCTTACGGTGGTCTCCTACAACTGGCAGGGGGAGGGAGTGTCCCTTACTTTGAAGGTAGAGTGATGCCCACAGGTAACCCCACAGAGGACGGCATGTCAGATAACATTCCCTTTGTCATAGCAGGGAGACAAGAAGGGGGACAGATGGGTATGCAACCTGCCGTTCTTTCTCCTGATGAGTACGTTATCCCAGCTGACGTGGTGTCTATGCTAGGAAATGGTTCTAGCACTGCAGGTGCAAATGACTTGGATCAGTTTATAAATAACTTTAGAATGGATAAATATGGTAGACCCAAGCAACCACCAGAGATGAGCGGAGGACTTAGTTCTCTTGCATAAAAAAGGACACAATGAAACTAATAAGAATAGAACAGAACTGTGTTGAGGTTACATGGCCTTATGCAAAAGACTTTATTAAAAAAGCTTTAGATATTAGTAAAGGAGAACGTGACCTAGATGATATCTACCTATCCCTACTCCATGGTCAGATGCAGTTGTGGGTTCTGACCAGTGAAGAAGATGGTATATTTGGAGCCTGTATTTCACAGGTGGTGGAATATCCAAAGTACAAAGTGTTTATGGTTCCTTGGGCAGGTACCAAACCACACACTATAAAGAAATGGTATTCTTATATTTTTGGTGAAGATTCTCCTCTGGAGAAGTTTGCAAAAGAACAAGGAGCCAGAAGATTAGAACACCCTGTAAGAGACGGTTGGTTAAAATTCACTAAACAGCACAACTTTGAAAAGTACTATACTACCATTGTAAAGGATATTAAGTAATGGACGTAAAACAACTTATCAGTGACTTTTCCATAGGGGAAAAGATTGAACTGTACAACTGCTTGTACACTGACCTATCTGGAAAAGGACTAGGCGGTGACACTGAGCTTGCCCATGTAAATCCTGAAGAGATGGCGGTACTCCGTGCCATGGGCGGTGCAGGTACAGTCAACCCTAATACAAACCTTATGCAATTTGTGGGCGGTGGTGGAGGTGGTCAGCAAGCTGCTGCTCCCGCTGTTCAAACACAGGTACAACAGAGTGAGTTTCCCACAGAGCTTAAACCTTTTATTCAGGATATCTTTGGGAAAGCGCAGGCTATTCAAGAGAACAAAGAAACAGAAGGATTCCAAGCTTTCCAAGGTCCTCTCCAAGCAGAGTTTGACCCTGCCCAGACTAAGTCTTTTGAGCAGATAGAAGCCATCCCCGGTGCTACTAAACCACTCTTTGACGATGCCACTACTCTGGCACGTAGTGCTTCTGGTCCTCTCCCCACTGCTGAAGAACTACAAGCTGCCTCTAATCCTTTTGTCAGGAATGTCATTGACATACAGAAGAGAGAAGCAGAGAGAGTTTCAGATGTACAGGGACAGAAGCAGGACGCTGCAGCGGCACAGGCAGGAGCCTTTGGAGGTTCCAGAGCAGCTATACTAGAGGCAGAGAGACAGAGGAACTTGAACCAGCAGCTGGGTGACATAGAAGCACAGGGACAGCTTGCTGCTTTCCAAGACGCTCAACAGAGAATAGCGCAGCAACGTGGGAGAGAAGCTTCCGGGGCCACTCAACTAGCTTCCCTAGGTTCTGCCATACCTGCTCAACAGTTGAAAGAACTAGGGGCGCTCTCAGGCGTGGGCGCTGCCAGACAGACGCAGGCCCAGAGGGGTATTGACCTTGCCAGACAAGAGTTTGAAGCAGAGGAAGCTTTCCCCTCTCAGACCCTGCAAGAGTTCTCCTCTGTGCTCAGAGGT
>Ga0208545_1000136_pt1 | contig 32831 bp, 44 predicted proteins | sample DEB08_DNA_12_FD_185498 | JGI IMG/M metagenome (GOLD analysis project Ga0208545, IMG submission 185498) | Aqueous microbial communities from the Delaware River and Bay under freshwater to marine salinity gradient to study organic matter... | ecosystem: Environmental > Aquatic > Marine > Coastal ... | reverse complement strand
ATTACCACCGGGAATGTTCACTGCACCGCCCGATTTGTACGCATCCTCAATTTGTTTCTTAGTGGGCGCGTGTAGTGCACCATATTCTGCGCCCGCAATTTCTGCTTGCTGTTGCGTTTGCTGCAAAAAGAACTGTGTCATCCGGCCCAAGTCTTGAGCCTTCTGTGCCGCGCCACGCGCCCCGACCTGACCGACCGCATCTTGGAATGTCGGCAGTCTAAGCTGTGCGCCTCGGCGCTGATATGTGGGACGTTCAGCCATTAGGTCGGCACCACCGGCCCATAGCCGGGCGCAGAAACTAAACTTTGCGTACTATTGCCGGTAAATCCACCACTATTCGCACCCATAAGCCCGCCCTTAACCACGGCGCTAATCACCCCGCGCTTGGCAGCTTTCTGCGCCATTCGAAGACCAGTATCACCAGCTAGTCTTAGATTGTCGGCTTGCATTTGCGACATGCTTTGAGCCAGCGAGGCGTTGTCTGACTGTATGCTGAACTCGTCAGCCGCGCCTCGCATACTCGCTATGTTAATCATTGCCGTGCTTTCGCCAGAGATATACGGCGCGAGGCCACCACTGGCAGCGCGGGCCGTAGCCGTGGCCAGTGTCTTTTGCACGTTTCTCAAGATGTCGATGCCTTCACGTTTATAAGCCAGGGCATCAACTCGGCCTTTTAATTCGGCCTGTCTGGCATTGCTGTAATAGGAATTTCGTTGGTACTCTGCCGCCTCGACTTTGGCCCGGCCCTCCGCAGCCGCTGATGCACCTGAAACAAGCGCACCAATAATGACCATTTCCATTCCGCTCATGCGCCTACACTCACTTTATAATCAAGGGCCAAGACCGTGAAGAACACCGGCTGTGATTGGCTGATTGTTATCTGGGCATCACGGCTATAGCCAAGAAACCCCATTTGTTTTTTAACGCCGGTGAAGGTTGGTACTGACCCAGTGCCGGATAGGGGCAGGGTTTGTAACTGAACCTCTTTGCCTTGAACCGTCAGGTTCTGCGTATTGTCTAAAATCGGCGTCACCTCGACCACCCGTCGCCGTGCCGATTGACTAGAGCCAGACGCGGCCCTTGGCTCAAATGGTTGAGTTGTTACCGTAGGTGTGAAGGGAAGGCCCACCTCGGCATAGACACTAGGCACCCCGCCCAGTGTGACATTGCCGCTGGCCACCGTGTCATTTGCGTCAACAATGTCGTCGCGCACTACGTTGACCACCTCGCCCTCAATGTGGCTGAGAGACCCCGCCGTTGTATTGCTGGGCAGTGCTTGGTCAGGCGCGACCGGGTTGGCGTAGTATTGCAAGCTGCAATCGGTCGTGCGGTCATCGTCAAAGGTTTCAATGTAGTACTTGGCGGTACCGCCTATGGTGCGTTTGACAATACAATAAATGGTATCGCCATCCACCGCGACATCGATGAAATCACCATCGGTTGAGAACGTACTAGCCGCCACAATCTGTTGTGGGCGGTTCAGCATGAACGCCGCGATATTACCCGCAAAGCCTGTGGAAGCGGCCCTGTAGCCTGTTGTAGATGTGCCGTTAACAACCAGCAACAAATCGCCCTCAGTGGTGTCTGTAGCCGGTCTAAGCGCCATGCGTTGCGGGTCCAGTATCATGTGCGAACAGAGCAAGCTGATGTTGTTGGCCACATAGCTAAGTTCAACATCAGAGAATAGCATTTCACGTAATGCCTTGCCTTCTTTCGACATAAACAGCGTACCGCCTTCGGCAGCTTGCGGTCTCAGTCCCAGCTTGGACCCGCGCCGTGTCGCAGACTTAACCGTTACGTTGCTCGGCGTAATTGGCGTGAGGTCGGCTTGAGGCACAAAGAACTCAGCCCCGGTAGTGAATATCTGGAGGTCACGGCCACTACGCATAGCAGTGATTGCGTTCACGCTGTCGGTGCTCAATGTCACCTTGATGGCGTCATCGTCCAGCCCTTCTGATGCCTTGAACGAAAAGAAATTACCTACTTTGGAACCAAACAGCGTGGCTGGTTCTGAAGCACTGCCGCCGAGATACAAGCGACCTTCATGGAACGTACACGTTCTAGGCCATCCCCGGCTGTTGGAAAAACTGTCTTCATAGCCCGCTTCAAGTTCCCATTGGGGCGTTGAAACAAAATCGGTGACTGCCAAGCGTGTGCTGTCGCTGGTGGTGACTACCAAGTTATTTGCCCCAGTGGTCGTTCTGGTGACAGTAACAGTGTCACCGGCGGGTTGCGCCGCCGTAAACCCAGTGCAGTTATTTATAGCAGTGGCAATCCGGTCAGCGGTCGTGTTGTTACCAACCGCAGGGGCAAAGTCTGGCGTAGTGTCATCAACATTGTCGCTGTCGGTAGCATCAACAGCTAGGCTGGTGAGCGTAGTTGTTGTGCCGTCATTTTTCTTAAACACAATGGTCGAGCCGGTCGCAATATTGGCGTGGTCAAAGACCTTTATTGTGAACGTGTTTGTTCTGTTTATGGGCGTTTCAGAACGCGCAAATGGCACCTCGGTAATTACTCTAACTTGGCGGGCGCTCACATATTCGGTAATGCGGGCACGGCCAAAATCGCTGAGAACATTGATGTACTGGTCAACGCTGGCGGCTGAGAATATGTCAGCATCGGCGCTTACTGTGACATTGCCGGTTGTGCCGTCCGGCGTGATTGATGCCGCTGGGTTGGTGTTGTTCGCAGTGAATACCGTCTTGGGAACTGTCAGGGTCAGGGCTGCAATAGTCCAAGTCTGGTTGTTCGCCCCACGCGTAATTTTAAACGGGGCGAAGTTCTCATGCGTACAAATCAGCGTGTCGGCTGACTGCGTAAAATACATCTTTTGTAAATCAAAGGCGCTGACGCTGTACAATGTGCCGACCGAGTAATCTATATACTCGTTGGTCGTGCTGTTGAGGTTCTCTATTTGCGTCTGGTCTGCGAAGAACCGGAAGCGGATTGTTGAACTGGTGTTGTAGGCAGACGCCACAATCATAAATTTCTGGGTGGTTGAGAACTCAAACGGTATGAGGACCACCGAGTTGTTGGGATTGTCTGCCGTAAGGTCATGCACAAACCGGGTGCCTGGGCGGCGGCTAAACCCGCCCTGGGGTTCGAACACAACATTGTCGGCAAGGTCCACGCTTGAATAGTATTGCTGCAAGTCAATGCGACCGCGCAACAACGGGTCCAGTTCACCGACTGTGAAGGACGCTTGATATTGTTGGGTGCGGCTCATCTGATGTCAGTCAGCAAGTAATCAGAGATAACGCTAGGCGGTGTGCCGCTGCTATCCATAGACATGGCCTGACGTAGCCAGCCGCCTCGGAAGTTCTCAGCCGGTGAGCCAAGGGCAATGCCCCGCCAGTATTGTGACTTGGTGGTCTGGTCAGTGATAACCTCGGCCAAGTGCCAGGCAAGCTGGTACACCATCAGGGTCACAAAGTAGGGGGGCATTTGCGCCTCTGGAACAGCCTTTTGGTAATCTATGAAAATGCTGGTCTCGTTAGTCATCAATACAGACAAACCGCCGGTTGATTGGTTTATCTCAAAGCTGCGAACCAGTGGGGCATTTGCCGCCGAACTAGTACGCACTGCCCTTGGTACTCCGGTGAGCATGTCAGATGGTAGAATATATTCGTAGGTCCACTCACTAGCCGGGGTGTTGGTGCTTCTGGCCAGTTCGACTTTGGCAACAGTGAACGACCAAGAGAAGATGCCGAGAGTAGAGTTCTTGACCATGTCATACACGATAGAGCAAGCCTGAGAGCCAGCGGTGCCATCGTCAAAAGATGAGATACTTTCATCGCCCAACAACAGTAGCGCCTGATTGCAAATAGATATGCTTGTATCGCCCTGGGCCATGTATCAACTCCAATAGGTACGAGGGCGGATTGCCCGCCCCCGTAGTCAATATTAGTCGCTATCAGTAACCGCGATTGTCACGCCGTCACCTACGTCAACCACGCCAGATGCGTTGCTGAGGACAACATGGTGGCTTGCTGTAGCGGTGCCGCCGGTTGAGGCGTAGGAGTAAATGAGGTCACCCACTACGACATCGTCAGACACGTCATTGAAGTAGCCCGCACCATCAACAACCGTTTTGGCATCGGTTGTTTTGTAGGACCACATTTGAGGCGCTTTGCCCCGTTTGGATTGGCCACCAATCGGTGACCAGTTCGCTCTATCGAAAGCCATCTAGATTACTCCCTAGTTGTGATGTCTACGATGCCAGCGGCATCAATTGCGACAGCACCCATTGACAAACACGCAGCAACCAAGAACGAAGTTTTCTCAGCGATGTAGTCAATCTTAGTGGTTGGTGCCATTCCGACTGCACAGCCGATGGCGCTCTTGTGGAACGCAAAGTTTGTGCGGTCACTTGAGCCATCAACTGCCAGGCCACCCTCATCGCGGTCGCCCAATACGTGGACAGTGAAGCCCATAAATGTATTGATGTCGCCCCTTTGCAATGCTTGCAGTGAGGTGTAGTCCGAACTTACAGCCCGCTCGTCACCCAGCAATCCGGCTAGACCGTTTGCGTGAATTACGAGGTGTCTGTCAGTTGCTGGAACATTTGCGGCATTCAATGCTTTCGCGGCTGCTATGAGCTTGCCTACATTGAGGTTTGACGCAGCGGCAGAGCCTGATGTTACAACCGTATTAGCGACCGTGGTGCCCGCACTTGCTGCCGCGATTGCGTCCAGAATTAACTGGTCTTGGCGGCGTCCGATTGCAGAGCCAACGACTTGCGCTAACTCGGAACGCTCGTCAAAGTTCACCTTCTGTTGATTGAAGATGTCACTGTACTCTGCAGCGATATAGTCCTGCAAGGTACAGCTTACGGTCGCAAAATCGGTGTTAAGCGGCACTACGTCAGTTTGTGGCGAGCGCAGTGATGCGGCACCCTTTCCGACTGTGGGGAAGTTGACGGTCGAACCTTCAACTCCTGTTCGCGTGCGTACTGTTCCAGCCAACATCGAGGTGCCCTGATAGGCCTGTTTGACCTCGGCGTCGAATAGCTGGACAAACGCTGGTGATAGTCCTGTGGACATAGCTTGTCTCCTGATTAAACCAAAAATTCGCGTCTGGTTATCGGGAAACATCCCGGCCTCTAGCGTGAGGACCGGCCCAAAAAGGGTTGTCAGTCATAATCGCCTTACACGATTTCATGCAAAGTGTAAATACTAGGTGCTACTTTTGATGCATGTACAAAAAATGGGGAGCAAGACAAGGACGAGAAAACCTTGCCCCCCAAGGTGCGCCAAGCTGGGAGGAGACCTGGCGAGGCGAACTAACCGTATCGGCGTTTAAACTCATTTTCTATTTTCAACCGATACGCTGGGTCGGCATTGTATCTGTCTCTGTCGGCCATTTGTGCGTCCATATGTGCTTGCCAATCCGCCTCAGACAGTTGGTCTTCCGCGACCGGGGCAAGCGGTATCTTGGACATATCGCCGGTCATGGTGCGAACTTTCTGCATCAGCCGCTGACCTATGGCCGTGCCGCCCCAGTTGTTTAACTCAGCGCGTTCATCTTCTGAGACAATGCCCTTGCGAACTAGGCCGTCAGCCCAAGTCACATTGCTTTTGATTATCTCATTGGCATTGGGTCCAAGTGCCTCATGTTCTGCTTTGTAGTCAGCTTCAGCCGCCGCAACATTCTCGCCGGACAAATCGGCAATCAACTTAGGCAATGTCTCAAAAGCATCTTGGTTTAAGCCGTTCTCTTTTGCCCAGCCTAAATAGATATCGACCACCGGGTCATCCAACTCATAGCCCGCCTCGGTCAGTACCTCGGTTGAGTATTCGTCGGGCGCTTTGTGCTTTCCCTGGCTAAACTTCTTTTGCAGTTCGTCATAGCTTTTGGCTAAATCTTCCGGCTTGGCGAACTTATCGTCGAGCCACGCTGGTCGTTCCTCCTTTGCCGGTTTCTCATCCTCGACGCGGTGCGGCATTGCCTCATCTGCGACCTCACTTTCTGGCTCAGAAGATTGTACGCCTTCCATAAGACTGCCGGGTTCCGGCGCTTCAGGCGCGGCCACTGTTTGACCTTCATCATTTAACGTCATCGGCTCTTTTCACTCGCTTTAAAATATCTTCAATGACTGACTTCTGGCCTTCGCGGGCATAGGCGTATGGTTCAGCCAGTCCCGGCACCCAACAAGGTGGGTCGCAGTAAACCGTATGTAGATTTTCCAAGACCTTTTTGCCGGTCGGGCTGGAAAACGTGCGCTTGAAGGCCAGGTCCAAGTCACGCATTACATCAAGGTTTTCTAATTTTATTGGTGCTGGTTCAGCGTCAAGGCCATCCCAGCCTGGTGAATTGATAGAGTGTAGTATTTTTCTGGCGTTGTTCATACAGGTGCCTCAGTTGGCGGTGCCCCGCCCATCTCTTGCTCTGCCATCATGGCGGCTGCTTCTGCCATCTGCGCTTGCATTTCGGCGCGTTCTTCTAACGTGGTGCGTAGGTCAGCGGGGATGCCAAGCTGGTCCGCAATGTAATCGCCAACCGCATCCATTTTGATGAGCGTCTGGCCGACCGGCCCTAGTGCTTGCGAAATCTGCATGAACTGCATAATCTCACCCAACCTTTCGGCATTGTTGGCCATAGCCAGGGGCGATTGTGGAACGACCGTCACCTCTAGGCCGTTCACCTTGAGAGGCAGTTCAATCATGCCCATCTCATCCATTAGTTCTAGCGACCGGCGTACAATGGGAAACATTGTCTCACTGATTAATCTCCCAAAAGCTGAACCGAGATTTTGAGATAACTCAGACAGTTTTGCGTTGATTTCTGTGGCCGACCTGGCGCTCATATTCTCAGGCGTCAGGCTCTCGTCCAACAACGCTTTCTTGATGTTGGTGCGTAGGTCATTGGCCACAATCTGGGACAAGTTCGCGTCACCGGAACGGGGTAGGGGCGTCAGGCTGGGACCGCGTGGCCCACCGTTGCTAGACACGCCAATGACCGCACCCGGCACAATGGAGATTGTTTGCGGATTAAGCACCCCGTCATCCACGGCAGTAAACACGCCGCCGATAGAGATGGACGCATTCTTTAAGGTGAGTTCTACTACCTTATTAAGTGTGCGAATATCTGCCAAGGCATAGAGTACGGGTCCTCTTCCATACCGCTCATTTGACGCCTTCATGTATCTGGAAATCACCCACGGCCATGATTTGAGGTCACGATGCACCAGCTTGTCATCGCCCTCGGCAGTGACGAGGCAATAGTACATCTGGCCATCGATGGTGTACGTGGCCTCAATCAAGCCAACCTTCTTTGTCGGGTCTTCTTTGGCATCGTCAATCATTCGTTGCGGAATGTTAGCGTCAGGCCACTCGCGTTGTATCACATTGAAAGGGCGGTTTAGCTTGCGATAGACCGTGTCAGGCACCCCATTGGGGCCTTCGTCAAAGCAAATATGGTACGCCGGAATAGCCGTGTAGCGTATCGGCGTCAGAGTATCACCGGGCTGTATCAGCATCACCGAGGTGCCGATTGCGAGGTCCAGCAAGAACTCGCCCATAGCCAGGTCAAAGCCTGATTGCATCATCACGGCAAACATTTTTTCGGTGTAAAAATCCAAGACTTGCTGGGCCTCAATCTTTTGCTCTTCGGGAATGTCATTGCCCGGCTGCAAACGGCACCAAGGACGTTGCGGGGGAAACAGCGAAGACTGAATACGGTTCGCAAAGCGGGCGGTTGAGTGAATGGCGGTTGAGTCAAAGACACGGCGCATTTTGTTTTGCCCAGGTGTGCCGCTTTCAGCATAGCCATCGTACAGATTACGCATCGGCAAAGCGAACTCGTAAGCCTCTTCGTAGATGCTGCGCCACTCTTCCTTGTGGCTATTGCAACGAGCGTACCGCTTCTTGATGTCCTCAACCGAGAGTACCATTACTTACCCTTTTTTACCTTCTTTGTCGGCTTTTTGGGCGGCTTTTTTTGACCGTACATCGTCTTTCACCTTTGTGTGCTTGGGGTTTCTTCGGTAGGTTTTCATCGTCACCCTCGCGGGTTCCGGCCAGCGCCAAGAATGCGGGAGAGAACTTGCCGACCGGGTCCGGCATCACCGGGTGCCACGCCTTGGGCCATCAGCATACGCCGACCGCCGCTACTCTTGGACCGTCGACGAGCCTGTATTTTCTTCTGTTCAGTTTTTTCCTGACGGTCGGCTGTTTCTTCTTGTCGCTTTACTCGTTGCTCAGTTTCGGTCTCAACCGGAGACGGTGGCGGTGGTGGTGCTGGCGTTCTGCTACTGAATAAACCGCCCATGAAACAATCTCCCGTACATGTAGTAGTCGGCACCGTCCGGCCCATAGGACCGCATCACGCCTTCGCGCTGAAAATAACAGCGTTCTGCCCATATACAAGCGGTAGCATTTGCTGAGTGTACACTGAATTGCAGCCTTTTTATCTTCATTCGCTTGGAAACGTGGTTAAAAAAGGCCAATGAACCCCTGTGAAGGGCCACAACCTTGCGCCCAATGTCCGCGCTAGGGATTAGCCAAGCCTCGCAAACACCCGGCCAAAGTTGCCAAACGCCAAACATGGCAGAGATACCATCACGGTCCAAGACAGAGAACGCCAAGCCAGCGTTCGCGTAGGTCTCCAAGTACTGCTTGTAGTCCGCAAACAGTTCAATATTGGCGGCGTCAAACTCGTTCAGTTCGCACATGTCCAAGTGGTGCGGATACCAGCGGACCACACGGTTATCCCGTTGCATCCGCATTACTTCATTCAGTTCAGCTATTGAAAACGTCAAAGTCCAACACCTTTGCTTGTTTGAACGACCCGCCGGTCGGCATTGGGCGTTTCGTCATGATTTTATGCTCAGAACCCAAGAGACAATACCCCGCCGCATCGCCAACGTGTGAATGCTCATTTTTGTTTGGAGCGTCCCGAAACCGCTCTTGCCCCGCGCCAATGCTGACCCGCCGGAAGTGATACCCGCCGCCCAGAGACTTGCGAACCCGTATGCACTTTCTATCAACCAAGAACCCCGGCTTGCCATCAATCAGCCTACCCATCGGCATGGCCAAGGCCTCGCGCCTCGTCTTGAAATCATTGGTCGCTGTAGGCTGGGCCAAGATGCCGTGCGTCTTGAGATGGTCAAAGCTGGTGGTCTCAAATATCTGGTCGCGCTGCATTCCCGCCGGGTCACCCCACACCAAGGTGCTGTAGCCAGGAAACCGAGAAGACAGGTCAGCCTTGAGGCTAGAACAAAACCGTTCTAGGCCCATCTCAAACGTGACCAATTCGTGCAACACATGCCACCGGCCATTCTTCAATCTCTGAGCAAACACCGCCGCCGGAGTTAAACCAAAGTCCAAGCCCACATGTATCGGCAGGGACGGGTCAGGCTCCAAGTCAGCGGTCATCAAGTTATCATTGAACTCAGGCCAAACGGCCCGCCCTTCCTGCACAAACGTGTACTTGCCCTCAGCATAGCACTGAATCCAATCCAATCTTTTTCCGCCTAAAAGCTGTTCATAGTACCCGTCAGGCAAGTTGCCCAAGTTCTCAGCCTTGGAATTAGTCCGCCACCACTTGCCCGCTTGGAACATAAAACCCTGCGCCTCTGGCATACTTTCCGGCAGTTCCTCTAGCGGCACCTCAATCACGCCACCCGGCTGCTTGAAAAAGTCCCAGCGAAACTTGCCCCCAGGCTTTTCTTTCTCGCCCAGATGATAATACCAATGGTCGCTGTCCATCGGGTTCGTATCTAGTATTACGCCCCGCCAGGTCGCACCGCCGTCAGCCTTTGTCGGAAAGCGCCCAACCCTATGCGTCAGGCCATCCACAATCGATTTCGGTAATTCACGGCACTCATTCACCCACGCCCCAGTAAGCTCCAAGCTGAGAAGTTTACGAACATCTTTCGGGTCATCCAACGCCAAGAAGATAACTTCCATATCAATGCCAGCGGCACCCTCCCTAGACGGCAACTTGATGTGATGCGTGATAGGCGGGCTATGCTTAACCGGCCCAAAAGTATCCTCCGGCAACAACTCCAACCAAGTCTTCAAGGTCGTGGTCTTCAACATCGGATGCGTGTTGCGGACAATCGCCCAGCGGCTGTACTTGATGCCGTCCCTGGGACTAGCCTTCTGAGCAACAGCCCGCCGGAATATCTCGGCGCAACAAGCGTACGATTTGCCACTGCCAACCGGCCCCATAATTCCTCGCACAAACGCATCAGACTTAAAGAACCTCGCCACAGTGGGCGAGGAACTGAAGTTCAACTTTAATCCGGCTACTGGCTTAACCATTGCTCACCCCCGTAACTTCAAAGGGGTCATAAAATCCAACGCCTCTCACCTCAATAATCAATTTGCCGCTTGCATTGAACAAACGCCTATAAGGGTTGCAGTTGCATTCTGCCTGTTGGAACACTCCACAATATTCGTCGTGGCTTATCTCAACATGAAAAAGTTCTTTCTTGCCTCCCGTTTCTTTTTTAATAGCCTTTTCCCAAGCCTTGCGGGCCGCTCGTCTGCTTTTGTATTGGGTCATAGCAACCTCATTTGCTCAAAATTTCAAACGCTTGCTCTTTTAAACCGTAGCCTTCGTGGTAAAAACTATGCCAATGTTCAGGCGCTGTAGACCGGCGAAGATAGCCACTATCAACAGCCACCTTCCGCATTTTCTTTAAAGCTATTCTTTCAAGCTGCATTACTCGTGGCGCGGAAATATCTAAATGCGTTGCTATTTCGCGGTGAGTTGCATTAGCAAAATACCTTGAGGTTATTATATATTGCTGTTTGGGCGTTAACTCGCTTGTAAATTGGCTTAAAACTTTAACTTGCGAAAGGCGAACCTCATCAGACGTTTCAACCGAAAGATTCCGCATCGCATCCAAATTAAGGACCATTTCAGCAGATGACTTCTGCAATTGAACTTCACGCAAATGCTCAGGCCACAAGTCTTCAGGACGCTTTGAAAGCATTGCAGAAACATCTTGAGCCAATCGCGTCCAGCCTTTAGCGTTGTAAGGCTTAGTTCTCATTGTTACTAAATTACCAACCGCGCTTTGCGACTCACCCATTTGGCGGCTTAGTTCAGCAGCACTCCCATAAACCTCCCGTATGGCATCTAACAAACGAGCGTTGCGAACCGTCACTTTTAAATTAAAGTCACTCATCTTCCTTATCCTTCCCCGGCTCCTCCGGCATAATCATATCAATCGAAATTACAGACGGCTTATCCACCACCTTCTCGCTATCAAGCAGACCAGCACTCTTGGCCAACATCTGTAAGACCCTGACCTTATCGACCATCTCAAACTCCATGATGTCACCATTTGCAGTCGGCGTGATTTTCACTTTCTTAATCGCCGCCTTCACATGCTCCGGCACATCCTTGAACGCACGGATCCGCGCCTTGCCGTCCTCATCCCACGAAACAACATCAGTCAGTTTCGCAGAGGCCAAACCCAATAACTCCAAGGCCAATTCATCGCGGTGGTCGTAAATGATGGAACTGCCACGCAACCGCTTGGTAATTGCACCCATCGCCATCTGTGGCGGGCGAGGACCAGTACGCCCCCGCCTCTTTGGTTTCTCAGCCATCAGAACGGGATGGCATCTTGGTCTAGGTCAGACCTCGGTGCAGCCGCCGCCTCACCAATAGGCGCAGAAAACGCACCAGTGGCTCCACCACCCGCAGCAACAGCAGCACCAGCGCCCTGGCCATCGTCCTCAAATAAACTCAGCCAAACCTCGCTGTCCTTATTCGGCAATGGGGATACGTCCAGCTTAATCCGCATCTTGCCCTCCTTCTCAAACGCAGTGCCTATTCTCAGCCACATGGGCTTGTCTCGACCAGGAATGTCCTTGGCCTGTACAACTCGGTATCGCTTACTCATAGAATTTCCTTTCAGTGGAAAATGGGAAAATATTTCGGGAGGACCCCCCCTATACGTGACGGGGGGGCACCCCCCCCAAGGCCCGATTTTTGGCGCGGCCCGCACTCGCACACGCGCCGTATAAAACGGTGGGTCTGGACCAGCGGCAAACGTGGCGTTATTAACCCCCAGAAACCACAGGAATGTGGACCTGTACAGATACCAATGGAACGATTGATGTTTGTACACTACCATCTTGCAGCACCCGTGACCTTGCCGAGGATGGCACCGATGTCAGGCCCTGGTGTCTTGTGTCCTGCCTTGTTCTCAGCCTTACGAGTGAACCATGCAAGCGATACAGGTGGCTTCTTGTCCTGACCTATGAACCATGCGGCTGTTGCCGTGGCGTCTGCAATGAACGTGTCCTCGGTGTATCCCATGTTCAGCACTGCGGCTGCTATCGATACCTGCCGGTCATCGTACTGCCAGCGTATCCCAGTGGCCTCTTGGAACACTACACCATAAGCTGCACAGATGGCGCGACATGCACGTTCAGGCTGATGACTGCCTTGCGCGCGCGTGGGCATGTGAGACTTGCTTTTTTTCTTTTCTTCAACAAAACCATTTGTACTATTCTTATCTTCTAGTTCTATATTGTAGTTAAGCATAACCTGCGGGTTATATTTTCGTATAACCTGGGGGTTATAATTGGGGTCATCACCATTTACGGATTTATAACCTGGGGGTAATAATTCATCAGAGTTATCCACAGGCTTAGAGCGCTGCTTTGTGAGCTGTCCTTTGGCTCCTCGGTTGGCCACTGCCATTGTATCTTGTGCCTCTTTTGTGAGTTCTTCTTCGGTCTTTGGTGTGCTGTTGATGACATCTTTGAGTGTCATTCTGGGGTCATAGATAACGCGCCATACGGCACCTCTTTTGCCCCATGCTTTGCGGTTGTCCTCTTTGCGTATCTTTTGAATGTATCCGTATTCGAGCAGTTTCTTCATGTGCTTTGCGATAGCTGGCTGAGATATATTGAGTGCTTGTGCTACGGTCAGTTGGTTCATGTAGAAGATGCCGGTGTGTGCTTTGGCGTAGCTGCAACAGAAGGCGAGGACGCTGAACGTGCTGGGGTATTTGTGCAAGCGTGTATCCACTGTTGCTCTGGGCGGTATGAGACAGAATGGACCGGGTGCTTGGTATTCACCGTGGCCGTCTGGCGCATCCCTTATTGGGTCTGGGCTGAGTGCTGACTTACGCATCGTCCTCGTCATCCTCATCTGTCAGGCGCTCACCACTTCCCAGGCAATCTGTACAGGTCTCGACACGCTCCTCTATGTATCCGCTATCCACATCAAAAGACTGCCGGTGATACAGTTCTATCAGTATGGTCCCGGTGCCCCCGCATTCCTGGCATATCTTCATGGCTTCGTTTGTGGCGCTGCTCATAGCTTCACCCATGCCCCGCCTACAGCTTTTCTGGCCACTGTGATGGGCATCAGGATTGCCTTGGCACCTGTTTTCTTGTCACCGACCGGGACGTGCCGACCTCCCCAGCTTGTGGCGTGTGTGTCGCAAAGTGCTTGGATGGCGCTGGTCTTCATCAGCCAGACTTCATCGCCCACGCCGTGTATCCATAGTTCAGGGTTTGGCCCTGCAGGGTGAATACCTGACGGCTTGCCTTGGCTTTGTGTTTCCAGTGCCAGGTTGCCGGATCCGCTGGCGGCGAAGTCCATTTTACATTCTGCCTTAATGCGGTGAGCGCCATAGAGCGGGACATCTAGAACGACCGTCAGGTCATAGTCATGGTCTTTGCGCTTCCATGCTTCGTGTCCTGCTTTCTTTAGCAGTTTGATGACTTTGCGTTCGAACTCTTCGCCCAGTTTGCGCTGATGATTGAACCGTTCCATAGGTGACATTTCGTAATTGTACGTTGGTGCCATGACTAGACCCCTTTTCGCGCTGATGCTGCGCCGTACACCCAGCAATCACGTCTGCCAGCGGCCACGTTCTTACCGTTCTTGCGGATGGTGTGCAGCTTTACAATGAGGTTGACGTTGGCGAGGGCTGACATGTTGGCTGCTACTGAGTTGGCGTTCATGCCGGTGCCCTGGCTTACGGCGGTGACTGTTGCCGGTCCTTTGTTCGTGAGGAAGCTGATGATTTCTTTTTGTTGTCCGCTTAACTTCTTCAAATAAGTGCGGGCATCGCAGGGCAAGGGTTCGCGCAAGGTGATGCGCTTTGTCATCATGTCAGGATAGAACGTACCACGGGGCGTTGTTGTCTTGGCGTCCCGGCGCTCATGCTCAAGCATTCTCAGGCCAAATTGTTCTTCGTTCTCGCCTTGTCTTGGCGCTCCTGCAAACGGGTTCAAGGTCATGTGTCTCCCTTTCGTACTGCTTTTTTTGGAACGTGATGTTGTAGTAGTTGGCGTATCGTCTAAGGTTTGGCTCTGGAACGTCGAGTATCTTGGCGGCGTCTTTGATGCAGTAGCTTGGGGCCAGTGATTGAACGAGTTCTAGACGCTCACGCCGGTGTCTCGCTGTCATCTCGCACCAATACTCCATATTACTCAGGCAGTGCGAACTTGACTGAGCGGTACTTGCTTGCTGGCACCTCTATAATCTTGGTGCCGGTGAACTGTGCCTCGACCAGCTTTTTCTTGAGGCGATAGATTGCAGTGCGTACACCTTTGACATCCTCGACCACCAGCGCCCCGGTCTGACCGTCTGGGCCAATTACTTTGCAATCGAAATACTGAAAATCGGCTTTGTATTTGCATATCTTCTTGCCCTTGATTTCAATTTGAAACGAGGTTTGCATTTCTAGGTGCGTGATTTCACCGGCATCAAGGCGAGGCTTAAGCGTGTGCCAATAGTGTTTAGCTTCAGCAAGGCTGTCGAACTTGTAGCCGCCGAACTCGACCTTTTTGTTGCCAAACTTGCTAGGCAATGTTTCTAGCCATCTTGACCAGGTTCAGCATGTCGGCATCAACGTCTTTGTTAAGACGGTCTAGGCCAGCACGTAACAGGTCGTTTGCCACGAAGGTCATGCTGCGTCTTTGCAGGGTGGCGGTCATCTCCAACTCATCTCGCAGTTCCTTGCTGACCCTTAAATGTATGACTGCTTTATCGCTCATTTGTACATCCTTAACTATCGTAACAATTAATACTTGTACAATGTGTAGCGCGTTGCTATATGTCTGTCTAGGTGAGCAAAACGTGAGTGCTCAAATTAATTTGGGAGAGACAGATGGCACAATATAAAACTGAGTTTGCAGACTTCGACAATGGCGCTGCATTTGACAAAATCTTAAACGCTGTCGCCCCACACGGCTTTAAAGATTTATCTTGGCACAATGATGCAATGCCATCTATGTCAATGGATTGCGGCAATGGGTTTTCGCTAGTTATTCGGGTTGATTACAAAGACCCCGCCAAGTCTGAATTTCCGCAATGGCGCAAAGACAAAGCTATTAAACAATTTATGTTTGGTGAACTTGATGAGGACGGCGAACACACAGAAGAATGGCAGTATGACGATATTGACGCGCTAATTACACACGTTGAAAAGGTAATGACACAATGACCGGCCTTATCCAGACACGCAGCGACCACGGTGCCATGCACACTGGCAAGTTCGCGGCCTATGTGCGTGTGTCTACTGACAAGCAGGACAATGAGAACCAGCGGGCCGCAATCAAGGCTTACCTCAATGGCGGTGACTTCACGGTTGAATGGTTTGAAGACGAATGCTCTGCCGGTACGCCGTGGCATAATCGCAAAGGTTTGCAGGACTGCATCAACTACGCCCGCAAGCACGGTGCGACTATGGTGGTGTACTCTGTTAGCCGCTTGTCACGCAAAACATGGGAAGGCTTACGCTTCCTTGACCAGCAAGTCAGCACCGGCAAGGTACAGTTCGTTGCTGTTGATAACCCGCTGCTAGACCACAAGACGGTCGGCTTGCTGGCCGCTGTTGCTGACATGGAACGTACCGATATCAAAGCACGTACCAAAATGTCACTGGCCCGCATCCAAGCTGAGATTGCAGAGAAGGGCAGCTATGTTACCAAGGCGGGTCGCACAATAAATAAGCTAGGCGCAACCGATACAACACAAGCCAGCTTGGCGGGGAATGCCGCAAATGCCAAGAAAGCCTTGGTCTATGCCACGCAGTTAGAAAACCTGTTCAAAGCATTCGTAAAGCAAAACATGTCCTACCGCGAGATGGCGTCAGAACTCAACAAAATCGGTATCTTGACGCCACGTAAAGCGGCTGACCCTGACATGCTAGAGAACCCAATATGGCATGCGTCTAGCACCCGCAACTATGTCAAACGTCTCATCAAAGCTGGGGTCATAAGTTCCAATAAGTAATTGTTGACTAATGAAGAAAGATAATTTTGTGTACGTTATCACATACCAATTTGAAATTAATCGGAGAACCCTAACGACGGTTGGGTTAGTATTTGGAGGAAATTACACATGAAATTGCAGGGGAACATAAAGCGTTGGCTGTCAATTCCAAGCGGGCAATACCCGTGGACAAACGCCAACATTGTCATGCCATCAATTCAACAAGCAATGCACATTACGCCGAGTGAATGTCGGCGTTCACAGAATAGTAATGCGATTGAGTCAGTGTCACCGCCAAGGACAAAGGAGCAAATACACAATGCCTTTAGATAATCAATTTATAATTCCAGAGGGTATGCGAAGAGGACAAGCCAGCTTATTTGTTGGCATCTCTGCCGCCCACTTTGACAAGCTAGTTGATGACGGCCTTATGCCCGCGCCAAGAATTGCGGCTGGCGTTAAGATATGGCTGAGAAGCGAACTTGAGTATGCTTTGCTTGAACTTGAGCAAGACAAGCGGGGTTCAGTGCAATGCAAAAGCGAGTACACCTTAAACATCTGAACCGCTCCGGCGAGTACAAGTCAGGTAACCCGCGTTGGTATTACCGGCCTGTAGGGCAGAAGGGCATCCCGATGCCTGACGCACCGATGGGGTCTGTTGTGTTTCTTGCAGCATATACTGAGGCGGCGGGCGTTGAACCTGTACGGCCAATCATCAAGGGCAGTTTGGCCGCTGCCGTCAGTAAGTATATTGCCAGTTCGCACTTTACCACTATGGCCCCGCTTACCCAAGGCGTTAGACGCCGTGCACTAGAACGTATCAGGGAGACCGCTGGTTCTGAGAAAGCACTGACGCCGGACGTTATCCGCGCTGACCTCAAGAACTATCACGGCCACGCGCAACACACGCAGTTAAAAATGTGGCGCGGGTTCTGCAAATATTTGATGCACATCGATGCGTTGAAGGTAGACCCCAGCAAGGACATGGTCCGTGCGCCTGTTGTAAAGTCTGATGGGCATATACCATGGACACACGATGACATTGAGATGTTCCGCAATCATCACGCGCTGAACACACACCCGCGCATGGCGTTTGAGTTGTTGTACTGGACCGGCGCAAGCATGGTGGACGCTGTCCGACTTGGACCAGGCAGCATACGCCCCGGTGGCTGGCTGTCATACCGGCGGTCAAAGACAGGCACCTTGGTTGAGATACCGTTCGACCGAGAACTGCCACACTTTGCACAATCGTTTAAGCGCGACCTAGACCTATTGCACAAAGCAATTGAGGCGCAACCCGACAAGCATATGACCTACATTGTGACCGGCGGGGTCAACAATCGCGGGCAAATAAAAAGCCGGTCGGTCAAAGCTGCATCGTCATGGTTTAGCCGACAGGCATCGTTGGCGGGTGTCCAAGGCAAAACAGCGCACGGCCTTAGAAAAAGCAGAGACATGGAGATTGCGGCCAACAACGGGTCAGCCACAGCCATTATGTCTTGGTTGGGCCACTCAACGCTGGTTGAGGCGAGTCGGTACATTAAAATGTTTGACAAAAGGAGGGCGTTATCAATATCAAATAGTGAGCATACAGGGGTTGGAACTTCCAGCTCTAATTAATAAACTTCCAAGTAACGCGCATGTTGCGCCAATAACTACAATTATAACAAAGGACTATCTAATGAGTGAAAGTAAAGTGGCAGCCCGTACGAGACTGCCGGTGTGTAATGATAACAGTAGTTTATCTTCACAAGTTCCAATTGACCCTGTCGTGCGGGGTCAAGAGGTTAGTCGAGCAAGTTCCAACTTATCCCTGATATTAGACGGCGTCAGCTTCACGCTGTTCTGCGTGGGCCTGATGGCCTCGTCTTGGATTGGCTGCGCCATGTCTGACGTCTGCACCGCCGCCAACGGGGGGCCGTTCTGATGCCAAAGCTGACCAAAACAGGGTTTGAGATTGGTTCCTCCGAGGCAGGGGCAATCGTTCTAGGCAAGACCGCATTCCAGAACCGGCATGACATCTTGGAAAAGCACAAACTGGCCAAGGCTGGGGTCGAGACTATTGAGCCTGACTTAAAAAGTTGGGCACTTATTCGTGGCATCTTCTTAGAGCCAGCGGTCGCTAACATGGTTGAGTGGTGGATTAACGAACTGTGCGTCAAACCGTGTCAAATGTGGGAACCGACTGAGCCGTACCAGAAGGCTAGGGCGGCGAGTTCTATTGACCGAATTGTCAAGCTGGCTGACCCACTAACGCTGAAAAATCTTGAGGGCAAAGATATTGTTATGAGCGGCACCGGCGTAGTCGAGATTAAGACTGACCGCTACCATCACGGCAAGCCAAAACCTGAGTGGATATTTCAAGTCCTGCATCAAATGCATTGCAGCGACATTAACTGGGGAATGATTGGTTGCTTTGACCAAACCTTTAATCTTCATCTGTACCCAATTGAGCGGTCGGCCAATCTCATTGGCATCATGCTTGAGGCATACGATGAGTTCTGGAACCTGGTTGATACTGATAGTCACTACCCGCCGGACCCTGACCCTGACGCTGACATTGTTGCTGTATCGTACCCTGATGGCTGGGAAACCAACGCCGACATCTCAGGTGCCGCCCAAGGCTATGTTGAGGCAAGCGCCGAGGTGGCCCTTGCCCGTGCCAAGCTGCGCGAGTTGGAGAAAGAGCGCGACGAGTACAAAAACGCGCTGGTCGATGTCATGTACCTGTCAAACATCACGCACGTTGATGCTGACGGCTACCGCATTCACTCGGAGTATATCAGCAAGCCCAAACGCAAAATGGTTGAGACCGATGAGGTCACCGAGACCCTAAAATTTTCTGTGAAGGAATTGAATAATGAGTAACGCAGTTACCACCCGCAACAGCTTGGTGCCGACCAACTTGGCCGAGGCTATGGAGTTAAGTCAACAATTTAGCAAGTCCACATTTGTACCTAGAGAGTACCAAGGCAAGCCCGCAAATGTTTTGGTCGCCATCCAATGGGGAATGGAATTAGGAGTCGGAACATTACAAGCGTTGCAAGACATAGCGGTTATAAATGGCAAGCCAGCAATGTATGGTGATGCTTTGCTAGGCATGGTTCGCCGCGACCGCCGTTGTTTAGGCGTCAAGGAATATTTGGACGGCGAGACAGCCGTTTGTATAATTACCCGTCTTAATCCTCTTGGTGAAAAAGAAGAAATAAAACAGACGTTCAGCGTTGATGACGCCAAGCGGGCAGGGAAATGGGGCACTTCGGGACCGTGGAAGCAGTACCCGCAAAGGATGCTACAGATGCGGGCTAGGTCATGGGCAATTCGTGACGGCTTTCCTGACGTTATAAAGGGCCTTATTACTGTTGAGGAAGCCCAAGACATGCCGCCTATGAAGACAGTGCCCGTACAGCCCCAACCAGCGCCGTCAGGGCCGACCATAGCCGAGAGGGCAATGGCTGCAATTGAGCCGCCGCAAGAGGCTGTAGAAGTTCCACAAGCTCCACCAGAGCCGGTTGAGGGGTTCGCCCTTTGTATCCCCGGCAAGCCTACGCAATCGTTCTCTGTGCAAATGGACTTTGCCGATGCTTACAATGACATGTTGCTTAAGGTTCGCCGGGCACGGTCACTGCCGGAAGCTGAGAGGCGCACCAAGATGAAGGCTTTGGAAGAGGCCAATGCTGGAACGTTCGCTATGCTTGATGAAGACCTTGCCAAAGAACTGCATGACAAGCGGTTGCAATACAACGCCGGTCTAGGCGCTGAAGAAAAAGAGGCCGCTGATGACTGATGGTAAAGTAACCTTGACCGTTGAACAGCGGGAGTTCTACGACTTCCTGAAACTGTTTGTCAAAGTGCATGGCGTTGCACCGACTTGGCGCGAAATGGGTGCGGGCTATGTGGCCGGTGAGAAGGCCACTGTCATGCGGCACCCCGGTCAGATTGCCAGAACAATCGGATGCCTTGAGGAGCGGGGTTGGATAGAACGACTGCCCGGTAAATCGCGGGCCATCAAGTTCCTCTAAAATTTTTTCGGCACACAGTATGCCACAACAAAATCGTCCGGCGAGTTGGTAAAACCGTAACGCTTCACCACTTGCCGGGCCATTTCATTACAAGCATATATTGACTGATACGCGAGAGTATTCGACACAAGCTCACGGTCCTTACCCAGCCCAATAAATACAAACAGGACGAAGAGGTGCATTATCTTTTCTTTGCTGTCTTGGCTGACTGCTTGAATGCCTTGGCCGTTGGCGCACCCTTGGCCCCAGGCTTCCGCATCTTCTCACCGGATCCGGCGGCTCTTCGCGGACCATCCCCGGTACGTTCTGGCCTACTCATTTATCATTTGCAGCGAGTGTTCGCGCACCTCATTATTGCGGCGGGTCCAACCTTTACCAAACGTCTTGAACGTCTTGAGGCTTTCGTAAAACGATTGCCTCACATCTGCCAAACGCTTAACCACTTCAGAACTGTCGCTGTTGCTAACCGCTTGCAAGGTCACTGGCCCAATCGCACCATCTGGTTTTGCGCCAACGCATTTTTGAAGCATCTTGGCCGCTCGGCTTGGCCCACTGTTAATCGCTATATCGCAAACCGAGTAATCTATACCCGCAGGTAAATCGTCACCGTTGATGGCGTCAAAATACCATTGCTTGTAAATTGGGCTGACGTCTTCTTTTGTCAGGTCTCGCATTTCCTGTTCAGTTGCTTCGCGGCCCAACCAACGAGAATACACGGCTCTAGTCACCCCTAAATTTGTCATGCCGCCAGGGTCACTCGGATGGTCTACAAACCCGCCCTCAGATTTGATGACGCTTTCGAATATTTGTTCCCAGCTTTCTTTCATTTGTATAGCTCCTCAATTAGCTTTTTTTGGCGCTCAACCTGACGCCGTTGGGCTTCCAAAATTATGAACTGCTCATCTAGGTCCGACCGCTTGGGCATTGGTATGACCTTGTCTGTGGTCATTTCTTGCCCCCGAAAAAGTGCTTGCTTCCTCGTATGCCTATGGCGGCGCTGCATACCGTGAAGACCAACCAAGTGTACCACTCTGGCAACTCGGCCAAGCGGTCAAAGCCATTCTTTACGGTGTCCTCCATGCCTGGAATGAAGCACAGCAAAACAGGCGTAAGTACGGCAAAAGTCACCACCTCATCCTTGATGCTGGACTGCGTTCCCTCGGCCATAATGCGTTCCCAATCCGCAACCGATGTTTTTTCACTGAGCATAATGCGGCTCTTCGCTTCAGCTTCTGTGAGCTTTAGCTGCGCCTCGGCTTGTCCCTTCGCGGCACGGTTCTTTAACGCGCCACCGGCAAGTTCGACCAGCGGACCTATCAATGCGGCAATCATTTCTCGTGCCCAACCCAAACGGCAAAGGCCCCCGTGAGTGCGCCGGTGACGGTCGCGGTTAGGGCAGTGGCCTGGGTGCTGACAACGTCTTGAGGCAGCGACATGAACCATTCAATTACGCGAATATACATCACGGTCATTACCAACATCATTAGTCGTGGCATGATTTTCCACGCCAGAATTTTTTCCATTGCTATAGTCATCGGGTCAGTTCCTCTTCAGTGAATCTAAAATCTCGGACAGGGTGGGGCGCTTGTCCTTCTTTTCGTAGACGCATGAGAACACCTTGGGGCACTCGCTAAAGGACAAGGTTGGAAAGTGGTAACCGAGACCTCCGAACCCCGCCGTAAAGCGATAGACGCACACGCGCTGGCCGGAATGGTCGGTGTATCTTTTCCATAAACTGCACGGCACATGTGTAGGGTTCGCCACCCCGGCCAAGGTCACAGCGAGAACCAATGCCGGTATCATCGCACCCCCTCCGCTGGCGGTGGCACTTGCTGGCTTGCCCAGATGACCGCAAGAACAATCCCAATGATGGTGATACCTATGAGCAATGAAGCAATGAGGATGAAGATACCTTGTATCCGCTCACGCTTTTCTAGCCGTTGCTGTTTCTCAATCGCCGCCAAACGCTTGGCTTCTTTGTCTCTCTCGGCCTGTAAAACTACAATATCGTCCCAGGCTTTTGGCCCGAATCTCATGCTGATAGCCATGCGGGCATCCCACAATGCTTCTTTGGCCAGCCGGGCATCAATCACTTCCTGGGCCGCTGACCCTGCACCAAGCTGGTCCTTGAGAGACATGCCGGATTTTTTTGCCCGCGCCTTTTGACACTGCTTGTTGCCTTCAAACAGCGCATCGATGTCGCCCGCCAGTTCGCCCATTGACTTGGCCGCTGAAACGCCTTCTTTGATTGCCGCCGCACTCGCTTTAACAAGTGCTATCCCGGCTAGTATCTCAGCGACCATATCATTTACTTCTTGTCAGTTTTCTTGGGCCGACCACGCTTGCGCTTCTCAGGCTTTGGCTGTTCAACATCATCGGTACGTTTGTTAATTGTACGCAAATGAGGGTTAAGGTCCACGATAGTTGCCATGTCGTTACTCCATTATCAGGCTGATAAGCAGGGCGATAGTTGCGGCGGCTGACCCCAGAATAATATGTTCTAGCCTACGCATTCTGTGCAGTTGCTCCAGCCACCGTTCTTCAAGGCGAACCTCAAGGGCCACCAGCCTGTTGTCTATCCCGTCTATCCGCTCATGCGCTGAAACTACAGTTCTTTTATCCATTATCCTGCCTCAAGTGCTGCTACCCTAGTTTTTAGAGCTGTAATTTCTGTTAATGCTTCTTGCAGTGATGCCACAAGCAATGGGACCATCTTGCTCTGGTCTATGCCCTGCATGTCTGGGACTGAACGAGTACCTATGACTTCTGGAGTTGTTTCCCGCCATTGCTGACCATCCTCTAGTGTCTCTGGTTGCTCTACATCTGCACTGTGAATAACCTCGTCTACTGCGTCATAGGCTTCATGGACTGCTGCTTGGGCAATAACTTCTGCTTTAATAATATTTCCATCTACATCGTAGTAAGCAGGACTAGCTTCAATAGCTGCGGATACTTCGTTAAAACCTGCCTCTACCCCAGCAGTATAGATGTCACCTGTTGCTGCTGATACCTGATACTCCTCGTCCATCATGCCGTCTTTGGTGCCTGTGACAGACTCTGGGACTACAGCTTGAGCCTCATGTGCAAGGAAACCATCAACCCTAGTGCCGTCTGTAATCCACTCAAAGTTAACTGGGTTCAGTGCAAGCACACGATCACTTGCACCTGTCATTGGCTGTGCGTCAGTCTTTAGGCGGTAGTCTGAGGATGTAACATATGCAGTAGATGATCCATTTGTGCTAATGCCGCCCACTCCACCGTTTCCATTTCTGAAATGCACATGGTAGACTGTACTTGTTGCGGCACAGCTAGACATAATTGAGCCAGCGCTTGTAGCTACAGCATCTGCACTTATGTGTAGAACAGCATTGCTTGATGCAATTTGAGATGTTACGCCCAGCAGTACGCTACCCTCAGAGTCAATCCGCATACGATATGCTGAGTTATTTCTATCGTAAAATACAAAAGCCCCTGCACCCGCCCCAGAACTATCATCTGCACCAATAGAGAAATCAGAACTAGCGTCACTATCCGTAAATCTTGCAAAGGCATTTCCACTTTCGCCTGTTAATTGAAGGATGTCTGTAGTGCCAACAGCTTCAATGGGCGCACTAGGCGAACTCGTGCCAATACCAACAGCATTATTACCCCCATCCACAAACAACATGTTAGCATTGCCATTTGATTCAACACGGAAGTCTAGGTCTGCACTTTCTTCATTAAATACAGTTTCAGTAGAGATCATAAACAGACGATTTTTTTCTGCGCCAGCAACCATTGTGTTTATAAAAAACTTACCATCTTCTGTGCCGTTGGTAACATCTTGTAAATGTGCGCCAAGGTTTGCATAGACAGTTGCTTCAGAAGCATCGTTTTCTGCGACAAATAGTAAGTTTCCTGCAAGGTCGTTATCCGCAGGAGAACTACTGTTTCTAAAAAGTTGTACAGTAGGGCCAACAGCAGCATCTGCATCAGTAGATATAAGAGTGAGCTGTGCCGTATTATCGCCAGTTGTAATAGTAGCACCACCAGTGTGGGCTTCTGTTATTACCTCAATGCCGCCAGCGGTTGAGCCATCGTGAACCCGTACGCTTTTATTTTCTGTATCGTAGCTAAGTTCACCGACAGCGCCAGTAAACGAATTGTTTTGCGCGGCAGTGCCACGTCTAAGTTGTGTTTGAGTAGCCATGCTATACGCTCCCGAAGTCAGTTGATGAAGACACTGAATCGTTAACAGCGCCGTAGTCTAAGATGCCGTCAATGACACCAGAGTTGATGTTTGATGCGACCAAATTTATGTTTGATAAGGCTGCAACAAGAGTGTTAATATCGCTTGCGTCACCCGCAACAGTTGTTACGTTTGCGCTGATTCCAGCGACTGTCGTAATGTTACTACTAATGCCAGCGAGTGTATTTTGATTGGTCACATTGCTAGATGTACCTAGCGTATTCATGTCAGCGACAGCGTCAGATGTGCCAAGCAAATTCATGTTGCCAATTGTTGTTGAGTTAGCCAGCAATCCCATGTCTTCAACAACTGCTGACGTTCCTAGCAACCCCATGTCTTCAATGACTGCGCTCGTAGCCAGTAGCCCCATGTCCTCAATGACTGCTGAAGTTGCCAAAAGGCTCATATCTTCAATAACCGCTGACGTTGCTAGAAGGTTCATATCTTCAACAATTGCGCTAGTAGCCAATGTATTTAAATCAGCAACAACATCGGTTGTAGCAAGAATAGCCATGTCTGCCACTACGTCTGATGTACCTAATATTGCCATATCAGCAACAACCGCTGACGTGCCTAATAACGCCATATCAGCAACGACTGCCGAGGTGCCAAGCTGGGCCATTGCCGCAACATTTGCAGACGTTCCAAGAAACCCCATATCTTCAACTATTGCGGCAGTTCCAAGAATGCCTAGGTCTTCAACTACTGCAGATGTGCCAAGCAAATTAATAGCAGTTGTTACATCGGCCAGAGACTGAACTGCCGTGATGCTTGGCCCAGCTTCTGGGTTGCCGCTGGTTGCGTTGAACCCCAACACTGTTCCCTTGCGGGCGTCCTTGTTAGGCAGGGTCATATCAATGCTGGTGGCGTCATCCACTGGGGCAATAATCGTGCGGTCTAGGCGCTCGTCTTGTTGCTGGAACAACATCATGTTGGTGTCAAAGTCTGTCTCTAATGAGGTGGCATTTATAGTGCCGCCGCTGGTGTAAACACTTGACCGGGCCAGTGCCGTCTTGGACATGATGGTGACTATCTGGCCGTTCGTTGGCGTGTTCCCGCTAGTGAAGGTGATAGACCCCGCGCCGGTCGAGGACGTGATGCTGACCGTGTAGTGTGTGCTGATTGTCTTGAGCGTAGTGCCGACAAACACCGCTACATCTGCTTCAACATTGACCGAGAAGCTAAACGAAAACTCGGTGGTTGACCCGTTCGCTGTCGCCTGGGCCTTTCGTGCCACGGCACTTATAGAAAACGTAGCCATTACCATTCCTTCCTTCTAATGATTGTACACTGTTTTGGGTGATTTGTCATTGTCATAACTCGCCAAGCTGACGGCGGCTTTCCAGCATAATGTCCACCCCTGTCATTCCTCGCTTGCTTTTAGTGCCAGGACGCCCAGCCATGTATTCCTTTGCCAAAGTCCGGCGCTCAATCAAAACTCCTGATAACAAATCAAACTTGTCATCGTCAGTAATGGCATCGGCGTACTCTTCGCTGGTCAGCATCTTGTCCAAAGCAATAACAAGTTTTTCGCTTTCATCGTAGTATATGTCATCTGGCATATAGCCACGGTCATCAATGGTATTTATTGTGCTGATGAACATACTAAATTGTTCATTGTTTAGCTTGGTCTGTCCTATGCGGTCGCGGTGGAACCCGAACACACCAGCCCCAACCTCGGCCAACCTAATTAGTTCCTCGTCTAAACTAGAGTACGCACCATCCTGAATTTTAAACGGGTTAATTGTTTCAAGCCTAGTGCCGCGCCCTTGGTACTTTTCCTCACCCCAAAAATTCAAACCTTTTGGCAAGTCTTCTGAGAAATTAGGGTTGCGGGCCTTTGCCTTTTGCAGAGCGGTATAGAACCCGGTCATAAATGGCGGCAACTCGGTATACAGGTCATCGGTGAACGGGGCAGTGCCTGGCGGCAATTTAGTGGAACGCTGCACCGGGTCGTTAAGGCGCTCTAGCGTGGCCATTAAACTAGTCTGGCTAATGAGCGGGTACTCATCACCGCGCAAGAACTCATTGGCATAACTGAGCAAGCCTAGAGTTGATTGGTCAACATTGCCCAAGACATTGGTGCCAACAGTGCCCGCTTGTGTTCCAAGGAACTGCAAGGCTCTGGCAATGCCATCCTCTTGACTGCCTCGACCGTTAAAAAACACCTCGGCCAAATCGGACATACCTTGCAGGAAAGGCATTGATGTTGCGTATTCTGCAACCGCCAAAGTATAGGCAGCGGTCAGTTCAGCAATGCCCACCTCGTCATCAGAATACTTAACATATTCAGCCATGTCCGACCCCATAAACAATAGGGCAGATATTGGGTCAAAGCGTGTAAAGGTCGTGAACTCGTATTCACCTTTCTCATCGTTCCAAATGCCGACCGAACCAGGCGGCACACCGGCAGAGCCAGCGATATTGTATTGTGCTGAAAGGTCATCACTGATGTTGCCGGTAATCATGTAGTCCTCACCAGCATAGCCCTTGAGGCCAAAGACATTTTGAACCGCGCCTAGATAGCCGGAAATAATTGGAGGGTGTTCTTGATAGCCATCATTGCTGGCAATACCAAACATTGTAAGTGCAATGCTATTACCTATGGCCAGCTTAGAGATTGCCTGGTCTATCTCTTTCCCTGCTATCGGTGCGTTGCCACCAAAGCGGTCACCTAGTGCGGGCAATAAAGCCCCTGCCTTTGTGTTCTGTTTTATTGCTCGATATATTGGTGACCAGTTTAGTGTGCGGTCGAAGGCTTCATTAATTATATTAGTAGGAGTGTTGTAAAACGGCGCAATCACTTTCATCAAAGGGAACTCGTTTATGAGCGGTCCCATGCGCCCAAACCAGCCTTTAGGCTGACCTTGGAATGTCATTTGCCGAGAGTCATCGACCATCATTTTTTGCACGGCGTCTGGCGGGCTGACCATAATGTCAGCGGCTTTTTTCTTAGATAGCTTCTGAGCGTCTGACCTAGACAACCCGGCTTTCCTTGCGCTTTGGTAGGCTATTTGCGCGGCTCGGTGGGCCTCACGATACAACACACGGCGGCGTGTTATAACCTTAAAATATTCATCCTCGGTCGCAAGCAATCGACCTGACATTCTGGTAGCAATTCCAAACGCATCAATTGCTGTTTTGTAAAAGTCGCCTTCATATACGCCCTTGGCAATATCAACTAGGTTGTCAGTGCGGCCCACGGCGCGTTGTTCTTTGAGGTCAATCTTTGTCATAAGGTCTGAACTTTGACCCGTCACAAATGTTTTGCCCATTAAAGTGAACGCATCGCGCTGTGCCATCATAAAGCCAAATGCTTCAGCCGATGCCTCGCCCATGTATGCCTGGTCACCAATCTCGCCCCGTCTGCCACCAACCGTGCGAATATTGCCAATGAGACCAGCTAGGCCACGCTCGGCCAGCGTCATAATTTGGAATGACATATTGCCCGCTAGGTTTACCGTGTGGCTAACCGGGCCGGAAAGAATGGCATTGATATAGTTCTCCATAGCAAAATCATAGGTCTTGGAGATTATGCCTTTCTCGGCGTACTTGGCGCGGGCGGCGGGGTTCTCCATAGAAAGAAGCACATGGGCATGATAGTCCATCATCCCCTCGTCCATCTCACCAACAAAACGGTCTAGCTGTTCTGCGTAATCACCAGCATTTAGGTTTAGCTTAGAGATTGATGATATAATGCCTAGACCGCGCCCGTACTCTGAAACATTGCCAGAGACTTGAGCGGCTAGGTTAGATGTCACCGCACCTAACATCCGCATTTTTTTAAACGCCATAAGTTTTTCGGGTGAGCCTTCCGCGAAGTTAATGACGGCCTCGGCTGCGACCTCTATTTCTTTGCCCAGTTTAATAACGCCAACCATTCCGGCCAGCACTTCCTCTGGGGGCAGCACCTCGCCAGGCTTGCGACCTAAGAACTTGTAAGCGATTTTCTCAAAGCCGGTTGCTTCAGCCAATGTCATCAACTCATCCATTGACTTAGTGTCACGGCGCAGATGGGCAAAGAGTTCAGTATTGTTTGTTTTAATGTTTGTTAGAACTGTCTCAAGGTTAAAGTCATCAGTACCGGCGGCGTTAAATATCTCACCAATACGGCCTAAGTTGACTGCACCGGCTTGCTTGTTAGTGACTGCGCTGAAAACACCAGAGTTGCCCGCAATTGATTTATTTAGCCGTTCTAGGTCTTCATTGGGCATAGCCTTAATTACTAGGCTGTCACCGGGGCCAGGGAATACGTCAGCTTCTGGCACATCAACAAATGAACGCGCCTCGGCTTTACTGGCGAAATCATCAATCGGCTTAACTACTGCACCGACCGCCGCGCCAATCGCGTCCTTGAGTGGACCCGCTACCTCAACGCCTTGCGGTTCGACCTCAGTTGCTGGTGCCATGTCACCGGCTACACCGGCGTCAACCATTGGCGGTTGTGCTTCTGGCTGGGGAAGAATTGGGCTGTCAGCTACGCTCATGTCTCGTCATCCTTTTGCCCACCTTTTGACGCCGCCGCTGCCGATATAGCGACAGGCCCAACGATGCCGTATTTCTCTAAAATCTTAATCATGCTGTCATCAAATATGACGTAGTTTAATGCTCTGTTATCGTCTATTTGTACGCCAAAACCTTTTTCTTTATAATCAGCTTCTATTCTTTTAGCATCGTCAAGGTTGCGGGCATAAATTGGTTCAGTTTCGTATGGCTTGCCACGAACATCTAGCTTTAAAACAAACTGTTGGCTTCTGCTGTCGTTGTCTGCGAATTTGATGCCGGGAATGCCAGCCTCAAACAAAGCATTTGAAGCTATTTGTTCAGTTGGCATCATGGTGCCATCCGCTGAAAGCGGCACCGGTCTTATTGTTTTGCCAAGCCTGTCAGCTAATTCCCTATAAGCCTGTGCCCCTGTGCTTTTGTTGAAAAGGCCCATGTCTTGCATTGATAATGCGTTAGGGCTTGCAAACAGCGCCTCTAAATCAGCATCACCTTTTATAAAATTATCGTAAAATACCTTTTTAAATGCAGCTTGCACGTTCTCAGACTGAGAACTTAGCGGCTTGTCATAGTCAAGCAAGTCATCTGGCTTGGGCGTCAAACCAACTTTGTATATGCGGCCAAGCGGTATCTCTTTGCCATCAACATCAACGCCTGTCAGTTTGTCATAATCAAGGTCAGCAACGAAGTCGGCAGTCTCTTGGGTATAGCCGTTCTCAACTGTGAACTTCGCCTTTAATGTCTTGGGCGTGTCATGCAATTGCACTTGTTCAAGTACGTCCGCAAGTTCGTAATTCTCAGCATAGACGGCATTGCGATACATCTCACTGACAGACTGCCCGTCAATCTTGTAGTCAAATGGTGCGTCAGTTAATGCGCCACGGTAAAAGTCTGCAATGGCCTCTTGGTCAGCAAAGTACAGCCCATAGCCATACGCTTGCGCCCCTTCGCCTGTGCCAATCTTTTCAAGCCGGAACTGGTCAAAGTCAGCCGCCGAACCGTGAAATGCAATGATGCCAGGCTCTGCGTCAGTGGGCGGTTGCGCTTGCGCCACCGGGTCAGCATCGCGTTGCTTGCGTAAATCAAAATAGTCTAGGCGTAACTGGGGGTCATTCGGTGACGCTTCGTAAGCTGCTCTCGCCTCATCTATCTGTTTGCTAAGGTCACCAGTTGCAACCTGACCCGCTGGTGGCTGCGCGGTCGGTGATACAAATTCATCAGTTGCGCGGGCGGCGTTAGTTGCCATTTCATCAGTAGTAGTTGCGGCTTGAGTGACAAACCTGTCAGTTGCTTCACCCGCCTTATCAAAGAACGATTGGTTAGGCATAACTTGCGTATCAGTTGGCGGTGGTGCTTGAGCCAGTGTTTCTTTTACTGCCTCGACCGCTTCCTTGTTAGACCGTATGAGGCGAAACCCATACATGACCACATCAATTGGAACGCCGATGGCTGTGCCTTCAACCGCTTGCAATATCCGCGCTTTTAGCCGGTCCTCTGGCCCTGCATCGCTGTCAACTTTGCTGTCTAAGTAATCCAAGACGGCGTAATCTAAACCCATGCCTTTGAGCAATGATGACAGGTTACCCTCTTCTGGGTCGAGCAAAGCATCAGCAAAACCAGAGCGCAGCATATTTGCGCCCATTCCCGCACCGCGAACCGGGGCCGCTGCCATGCCCGCCGCGAACTGAACTAGCCCCCGCGCAAAGCCCTCGGCCATGCTATCGCCTTTTGGCACATCAGGTAAATCGCCAAGCTGTCCTGGCTGGGCACCGGCGGGCGGTTCTTTGCTCCAATTTACGCCGTTCTCATCCACGTTGAGATAGCCCAAGCTGCCCACGTTTGTTTCAATCATGCCACCGAGTTCAGAACTCAGGTCGATGACGCCTTGGGAGAAATCGCGCAGACCTCCAGCCACAGCCCTGCCAGTTGCTTTTGCAGTTCCAACTGGGTCCATTGCTGCATCAACCACAGCCTCACCGGCAGACATTGCAACGTCACCAGCTTTGCTAAGAAGACCAGGCGGTGGCGGTGGCGGTGTGTAAGATGCGCCATCCTTAGTTATGTAGACATCATAGCTTTCTTGGCTACGAACTGCCCGGCTTTCTGCGATTGCGTCGAGAAGGTCCATTATCTAATCGCCCTCTCTAGTCTTTGTATCTGGCCCGCTATAGCATTTCTCTGTGTTTCGTTTTTATACCCTTTAATGCGGTCGCCATTTTTAAGCCGCGCTTGGATGTCCTTTAAGAAATCAATAGCGCCAACATAATCGTCTGTTTCCAGTTCCGCACCTTTTTGGCTGTTCAAAATGCCGATTAGACCGCTTGCATTTTTCTGCAATGTTAAGAATTGCGCCTCGTCAATTTCATCGGCTTGTGTGCCCAATAGAGATTGTGCCGTTGCAATTGCATCAAAGTTCTGACCCGCCTTGTCAGCGTTTAATTTTGCCAAAGCCAGCTTGCCAACTAGGCTTGCGTATAACTGGCTTTTTCCAAACATTGGGTTACCAATGGCAATCTCACGCAAGTCACCCGTCAACTTTAGTTCACCTTTAAGCCATGACTCCGCAATAGCCACCTCGGCGCTTTCGTAAGTTTCAACTAGTCCAAGATACTTGGTGTAATCGGCTGCACTCAAGTCACCTCTAGCATTAACCACATCGGCATACGATAATTCTCGGCGCTTGGTATCTAGCGTGTTAACTACACTTGGGTCGCTTGTTTGGCGAACCGTACCGATTGTTAGGAACTCAGTTTCTAATTTTGCAGCGGCTTCTGGGTCAAGCGAGTTTAATTTTTTAACCGCAATGTCAAACGCAGCGCGGTCACCTGTTGCCATTGCCCTCGTTGCCGCCGCTGTATGGGTCTCTTCATCTTTAATTGCTTGCCTTGCATCAGCGGCATCTAGCGCCTCTTGCTCTCGCAGCATTACCGTGCGGCGTTTGGCCAGTTCATTAGCTATGTCATAGTACGGTATATTCTCAGAATGAAGATAGGTAACTGCATTGTATAATGCGTTATTGCCGGATAGCCTTTTTACTTTTCCTGCGCGAATAAGGTCAATTACTTCAGACTTTTTAGGCCCGGTAAAAACTTCATCAATTAACAAAGCAAGCATTTTTTCTTTATTAACTGCATCAAAATTATTTGCCGCTGCCGTCATTTGCGAGGATGTCATGCCAAGGCTGGCATATCGCTGCAACCTCTCTAGCTTTTCCATTCGCACAAGTTCAACAAATGTTGCTTCAGCGGTTAAATCTATAACTTCATTCTCTGGTGCAGAGCGCAATTTTGGTTTTAGTGAACGCCGGACCTTTCCATCAATCATAATAGAGGAACCTTGCTGAACTAAACTTTCAGCCATTAGTTGCTCCTCCCTGTCACAGTACGGGCTTGGTTCACTCTGAGGTCGCTAGCGTCCGTTACTTTGTCTTGTGCCAAGAAGGTTGCCAAAGCATTAGACTCGTTCTGACCAATCTTCCACTTGCTGTATGCCTCGAACTCGTTATGGGCGTAGATGCCCATTTTAGCGCGGAACTGAACCGCAACCGTTGGAGCTTCTTTGTCAAACGTGCCCGCATAGCCAGCAATGACCTCGTCAATTTTGTCAGCCAAGTTATCTGCCGGCATCTTGCTTTGGTAAGCGCCCAAGACAATCTCTGATATTTTTTCGCGGGTCAGCATTTCCAGTTGGTCGCTGGCCATATTGTATGCGGCTTGCTTGGCGGCGCGGTCAAACACGCTGAGATTACCACCGGGAATGTTCACTGCACCGCCCGATTTGTACGCATCCTCAATTTGTTTCTTAGTGGGCGCGTGTAGTGCACCATATTCTGCGCCCGCAATTTCTGCTTGCTGTTGCGTTTGCTGCAAGAAAAACTGGGT
>Ga0208545_1000132_pt1 | contig 33056 bp, 51 predicted proteins | sample DEB08_DNA_12_FD_185498 | JGI IMG/M metagenome (GOLD analysis project Ga0208545, IMG submission 185498) | Aqueous microbial communities from the Delaware River and Bay under freshwater to marine salinity gradient to study organic matter... | ecosystem: Environmental > Aquatic > Marine > Coastal ... | reverse complement strand
ACTGGTTCCCACGCCAACCCGATTATTCGTCTGGTCAACGTACAGAGTATCGTCACCCTCAACGTACCTTCCATCAGCCTCTGTCTTGGTGTATCCATCAGCCTGAGTGACGGCTGCTTTGCTTCCGATATACCCTGCCATTATGTTTGTTCCATAATTGATAGGATGACATCAGTTGCACCAGAGGCTGACACCTTCAGTATATCTGTTGTTTCCATAATGATCTTGCCATCTAGAACTGAAAGAGAGCTTGCTGATGGAATGGGTGCATTGGTGACAATCTCAACATCTTGGTTGGCTTCGTTGTTAGCCCCTGCACGATTGGCTGTGTCGCTCGACAGCGTAACCGTTGCAGTCACACTTGAGCCTGTCGTGTTGCCTAGCACCAAGCCAAGAACAACAGTAGTTGTCGAAGATGCTACAGTGTAGATTGTGTCGAGGCTTGTGACCCCTGCTTTAGTTATTGTCTTGAATGTATTTGCCATACCCTATCCTAACGCAATTGCCAGAGCCGTAGCTTCGTCAGCCGCCGCTGTTGCCGTTGTAGCTCCCAAGGCTGTCAAAGCAGCGCCCGCAGAGGTTGCGCCAGTGCCGCCCTGCGCAATGCTGATTGCGGTTGTCAGACCCGACAGGCTTGTGATGTCAGAGTTTGCCCCCAACGCTGCGCGGTCAGAGTTGACGAAAGTTTTGACTTGAGCGCCCGTCAGTTTTTTGGACGTACCGCTATCGTTAATCTCGAACTCTTGGGCCGCACCGCCAGCGCTTGCCGCTGGCAACCCTGATATTTTTACGTTAGCCATTTTACACCCCTTTATGCGAGGGTCAGGATACCATTGCTGCCAATGTCGATTGTAAAGGTATCACCGTCGTTCAGTGTCAGTGAGCTTCCATAATCATAATAGCCAATAACAGGGTCATTCGTCACAGTGTCATTGTAAATAACCACATAACGAAACGCTGCTACAGAACCACCAGATGCAGTTAGCGTCAGGTCGGCAGCACCAAGCTTATATGTGCCAGATGACTGAGCGCTTGTTACACTTGTCAGAGTTCTTGACGACAAATTTGTGTAACTAATCTGTGTGATATTAGCCAATACGCCGTTCCCATCTGCTGTAACATTTGTTCCCGCAGTCGGGTCTGTGTTAGATAGAGCGACAATTAGGGTATCACTGCCGAGGTTCATGCCCTCAACCGCATACTCTACAAAGTCATTTACTTTTACAAAACTAGCCATTTCTATTTTCCTTTAGCTGTTAAACACCAGTTTACTCCTTGTTCTACAAAAACAAGGAAACATCAACGCACAAATAAACCATTACAAATTACTGTGACCAAGCGCGAGTCATTTGATTCATCTCATCTTTCCAGAACCACATTCTAGTAAAAGGCAGATTCCTAAATACATTTTTAGCGCCCTCACCATATTCACCAGACGCAAACTGAGCAGCACCCGCTCCGATGTCGTAGGTTATAGACGGCCCTGCACCTGCAAGCCCTGTAATTGCATCAGCTACACTTGGTTCTTGTGGAAACTTAGGGCTTAAATATCCATTAGTTATGTTTGGCCCACCAAGCGCCAAGCTTGTGTGCATAGAAGTATAAAACAAATCACTGTAAAGCGCTGTTAAGCCACTTGAGTCATAAGACCTAGCAAACCTATCTCTCCATTCCATGTCCTCCCAAACAAAGTCTGGGGTTTTAGCCTTAACAGATATGTAACCCAAACCTAACATTGCAGAAACACCAACAACTCTGTTCTTCATTTGACCGTGAGCCATGCCGCCAACCATTTTGTTTACATTAGCAAGGGTGTAGCTATAGAACTGAAACGGCAAAGCCATAAAGCCATTCTCAATGCGAGAGTAACCTTTATATTTTTTGTCTTCTGAGTAACCAAATTTCTTAGCAATGCGATATGGGACAAAAGCAACGCCATCACTGATAATTGGCCTATCCGCAGGGGTTGCCATCATAATTGTATTTAGGATTCCAGTATTTAGTGCAGCGCGAAAATCGCTAACTGTTTGCTCTCGTACTTTTGATTGCTTTTTCCACTCAGCAAAAGCCAGTTCGTTAATTTTGTTTTCGTATCCAACAAAACCTTCGTTGGTTTCTTTATTAAACCCAAGGTCTTTTGCTCTAAACCTTGTGTGCATAATTTCATGCAGCATAACAAAGTTAGACCAAGACTTAGGCGTTTTAAAAACATCCTCTAAAGGCTTAATCCCTTCTCTTCTAGGATTTAACCAAACCTTGTTTTCAAAAAACTTGCCCTCAATGTATTCTCTATCAAAGAAAATAGTATTTGATTTTTCATTATATCTAGCAGGAACATATATGCTTTCACCATCTGCTCCTACACCTTGTGTGCCAACAGGCGATCCATCTTCTTTTGCTTCAACAATATTAACTCGCTTACCATCCATCTCTGGGACATAAATGCTATCAAGCCATTGTTCAGTATTAGCTAAAATTAATCCGCTATCAGATTTTTGCCAAGGCGCTTTTGCTATTTCTAAAGCAGCTTCATTACTAATGCCATTTCTTGCAAGCCATGTTTTCTCAAACTTTGTTGCTTTTCCTTCTGACAGTTTTACTGAGCGCTCAATAATTGTATGCGCTCTAGCCATGCCATCAAGCATTTTGCTAATTTGCGTAACTGGCCCTAGTCCGTTTAAAACATAGTAAGCATTACGAGCCTTGTTCCATAACTCACCTGCATCTACATTGTTTGCCATGTCATCGACCAAACGAGCATGAGCGCTGCCCCTTACAATATCAGCAGCCTCACCACTCATGCGAGTTTCCGCAGCAGACGCAGCCAACACCTCTTTATCAAGCATGCCCTGCATGGCCTTCACCATAACGCCGCCGTCATGCTCCATAATAATTCTGCCAAACTCAGGAATGGCAGCAGCCCAAGCACCGCCCATATAATTCAAAGAAGCAGCTTCCTTCATCATGTATGCTGTTCTTTGGCTTAAGGCTGATGGATTGTCTAAGACAGCACCTGCAATTCTATCGTACAGAATCATAAAGTCTTTCATGTCTTTATTAATCTGATCCTCAGAAAAGCCCTTGGCAACCATATCTCTTCTTAATTTATAAGTGACATCATCAACGTCACCTCCAAACTGCCTTCTAAACTCAAGTCGTGGAGCAACTCGCGCAGTGTAAGTCTTCATAATTGCAATGGGGTCTTGAACAATAAAGTCCCAGACCAATTCATTTGGAATGTCTACTTGCCTATGACGAAAGTGCTTTGATCTTCCATAACCAAAACCAATATTGGCTTCATCTGTTGGGTTATTGTCGCCAAGAATTGTGTCTATTGTTTCATCAACACGTTTTTCTATAGAACCTGTGTCGGTTTTTAAACGAACCAATCCCCATTTATTGTTTTGAAACATCCATATTGTAGGGTTATCAGAGTAATGTTTAAACAATATATTAAAAAGCTCTCCTCTTCGGGCCTTAATTGCTCCCATGTCCCAGAAACGAGGCAAAAAGTTATCTGTTAGCTCTTGCGGCTCATCTCTAAATGCTTGCAAGCTAGCCTCAAGCTCTGATTTCTGCCTTTCTAAATACCCTTTTCTTCTTATGTCTTCTTCACGCAGCCTTGCAAACTTAACATTATCTGCCATTTTTGATAAAGAATCTTCCAAATCAAGAAGCTCTCGCTCAACATGTTTTAGTCGATTGGTTATTGATTTTGTTGATCCTATTAAACCAACATCATTTAGCTCACGCTCTGCTTTTTGAAAAAACTCATCTAGAATCTTAATGGTTCTTTTTTCAAGGTCACTAAGGTTGGTATCTTTTTTAGTTCGCTTTTCGTTTATGCGTCTAAGCCAATTACCATAACTGTCATCTCTATTTGTTAAAGATCGCCAAGCAAGAACAGGATCAACGTCAAGCCTAGATGTATTTGACAGCCCAACGTCTTCGCGGAACAAGCGAACAATATCGTCGTTTGCTTTAATCCACTGTCCGTTCCTTACAGCAGCCCTCTGATGCACTGAGAGGGGGCTAGCAAAGCCAAGGGTGTTCATTACTAAGTTGATACCCGCATCACCTGCTAGCCTTACTGTAGCCTCCTTTATAGAAGCTGTAGCTCTATTTGACTGTATAATTCTTTTAAACGGTGTGGTTACAAATTTATAAAAGCCACTATCAGTAAAAGCATTATCAGCCATTGACCACATCTTGCTTTGGTCAAAGCCATCGCTTTCAAGCTTTCTTATTGCATGTTCTCTTTTATGCAAAGAAAGCTCTGCGTTTACCTCTTCTAACTGAATCTCTGTCGCCGAACTTAATTGTGCTTCGTCTGTTGCAGCAACAAGCTGCTGTTGTTTTGCAGTAAGCTCTGTAATTTTTTTGTTTACATCTGCTTCAGCCACTTCAGATAGTGGTCTAAGTTCTGGCGAACCTATTGTGCCAAAGTCATCTGCGGTAAGTTCGCTAGCATATTCTATTTGCCTTAATGATTTAGCGTGAGTCTCAAGTGATTGTTTTATTTTGCCATAAGCCGCAGCGCGTTTAGTAATGGGAATTGATATAGCCCCACCCATTGCACCACCAAACAAAAATGCACCTGCTACATTTACTGCGCTCTCAGTGCTAGTTTGCACAGCATCATATGGCTGTATTAAAGTCGCCTCAACACCTGCTTGAATTGCTGCTGTCCCTGCGCCGACCCTAAGTGCTGACCGCCCTATGCCCAATGTGGGGCCACCAAAAGGCAAGGCTAAGAAGTTAAGAGGATCAAACAGACCTGCGCCAAGCTGAGAGATAAATGAAGATTCGCCAAGCACCCTGCGTCTTTCAAGCGATTCATCTATGCCACGCTTCATCTCAATCATATGCTCTGGGCTAACAGCACTGCGTAACTCCATTGCGTGTAAAGAATACTCGCCAAGGTCTTCTAATGGGTTATATCCTTGCTGCCTAACACTTCCAAATTTACGTTTGTTTTGAAATGCTTCATATGCAGGGTCATATGTATAGCCGAATGATGCAGACAAAGTATCTGAGAAGGAAGGCTGTCTGGAGTCTTGAGGATTTAACTGGTCAAAGTTGCCATACCTAAAACTGTTTGGATTAACGACCATTACTTAAAAACCCTTTTGAGATAGCTTGAACTTCTTTTCTTGTAATCGTCGCCATCATCCTCTGTGATCGTTACATTTTTACCTTCTATTTGGCTTCTAGGTATAGATGACAGGCTTTCGCTATCCACTCTAAATGTACCGATCTTTCCCTTTATCTTAATTAGATATGTTTCGTTTGTTGGGTTATTGTAGATAGCCATAGAAGGGCCGAGGTCTATAGGCTGTGGCTCTGGCGGCGCTTCTGCTTCTGGGGCATCGCCTGTTAGCTGTGCTTCTGTATCGTCCATGCTAGAGAACTTACCAGTCAGCATCCTGTTTACATCTTCTATTGGCACTATGCCCTGACCAGACAGAAGCATGAAAAGCTGAGTTGCTTTGGCAAACTCTTGATTGACCTTCTCCATTGAAGAGGACGGCCCTAAAGCATTATTGTTGCTTACATCATAATGATTTTGCATTGCTTCATAAAGAGCAGCAAACTCAGGTGACGGTGTAACGCCAACTAAATCTTGCTCATTGCTGTCAGTAAGATTAGCAAAAACTTTTCTTTGCTCATCGGTTAAACTGCTAAAGACATTTATATCAATAGTGCCTTTTATCTCTGATACTTTTTCTTTTAGCTGAACACTGTGAGCAGGGTATAATCGCCTAGCCTCTTCCATACGAGCCGTTTCTTCGGCTCTAGTAACAGCCGCTTCTCCTTGGTAAGATTCCAAAGCCCTTATATTTTGCAAATACTTTTCTTCTTTAGTAGAGATAAAAGCAGGAATCATAAATGTATCAGTAATATTGTAGTCCGTTACTACATCATGAGAATACTCATACAAAGAAAACTCGCCATCTTCGCCCTTAACCATAACAGCATACGTCATGCCTGTGTCTAGGTTTTGCCCAACTGGTCTAAGCTTAAACTCTTTAGTCGCCCAACCAAAATCCTTATCCATTAAATGCAAGTCTTTTCTTACTGCATCAAGAAACATTTCCTGCGTTTTAGGATCGCTGCTTAATGTAGCAGAGAGAGGATATATTGTTTTTGTTTCACCAAACTCAGGCAAAACATTTTCGTCCTCAACATAAAGCGCCTCTGCTTTTTGGGTTACATAATCTTTTAAAGGCATGTCTATTTTGTTTGCGCCACCGCGATCAGCAAACCAAGCGAAGACAGATGCCTCTAACATTTCTGCCATCTTTGTATTTCTTATAGCAGCGCTTATTGGAGTGTCTTTATCTGGGCCAGTTAAAGATTGAAGGTACTGCAGGGGTGTTGCAGTCTGATTTTTTGTAGCCGTATCTCCTGTTTCTTCAGCAGCATACTGAGCTAACTGAGAACCTATTACTGTAGCAAAGCCTTCGCCTCGTGCAGTTTCTTTATAAAAGTCGGCAAACTGTTTAAACTGCGCCTCATTAATTGGTGTATCGGATTGCTGTTGATATGAAGACATTAAGTCCCAAAATGCTTTAGTCTTTGCATCTAAAGCAGAGTGACTATTAGAAAGGCTTTCTATTCCGTTTCTATCAATCTGAGTAGATGTATTGGCATAGAGAGACAGCAATCTATTCATCATCCCTGTCGGGACATTACCATTTGCGGCTTGGTCAAGGAGGCTAACAAATGACTGTGGAAGAATAACTTGGCCTACGGCTTTAAAGCCTTGATCTTGTTTGCTAGAGGAAACTCTATAGAAATCATCCCCTAGCTTAAGAACGGTATCTACATGCTCTCTATTATCCTTGTCAGAAGCATCAGCCATTCCACGACTAATATCAGAGTTCAACTTATCCATTTTACTTAAAGCTGCTCTGTTTTTTAAATCTTTAATTTTAGCTTGAGACTTATTATTTGCTGCGGTTGTTATTGTTGATTCATCGCCAAGTCTTTTAGCTTTGTCTAAAACATCACGAACATTGTCTGGCAGTGAAATGCTAGGCTCTATTCCTTTAGCATAAGCTACCATAGCTTCTGCCATTTCTGCTGTTGGCGCAGAACTTATGGCCAGTCTTATATATGCTGTTGCCGCAGCATTATTAAGAGAGTTTTTCTGCCGTTCTATTACTTCCTTGTCTGCTTTAGAGCTTTCTATATTAGACATCGTTTCAGCGTAAGAAGTGTTTACACCATCAACGTCAGAACCTGTTCTTATTGTATTGTCAATTGCTTCGTTTACATCTTTGTAAAGCTCAATTCCTGCCTTAATTTTTACTTGGTTTTCTTTAAAGGCTGTCTCATCTTTAAAGCCTTCAAAAAAAGTAATGGCACTTTTCTTAAGGCCAAGACCAGTCTTACTATCTAATAGCACTAAATCTTTTAAATCGTCGTGTAGGTCTTTTGGTATCCCTTTAAAGCCTTGTGCGCTTGGGTTATTTAAAAACTGAATAACATTAACAATCTCTTCTTTGCTTGTTAGCTGACTAACGATATGTCGCTGAATCCCATCTGCCAAACCATTAACTCTTTTGGTAGCGCCCAATACAAGCTCGTTGCCATCAGATATACCTGCAACAACTGCACTGTTTTGTGCAGTTACAGAATCCTCATAAGCTTTAATAACTTCCTCAGTTTCAGCAGACGGATCAAGACCACTTGCTATTGAGTCTGAGGTTTGACCAATCTTAATGTTAGAGTTTTTGCCAAAGTTTGCAGCAACACGCGCTTCCTGAATAGACTTGGTAACTTTGATCGAAGAAGCGCCAACGGCATCTCCCATGTACTCATTGGCATATTGGGTAAATTGCTCAAAAGTTGATGGGTCAGAAAGAACATCTTGAAAGTCTTTTCCAAGGGCATTTTTTATTTCTTCTGAAAGACCGCCTAAGTTCCCCATATCAACGGCTGACTGGATTTCTAGCAACTCCATGTGAGTAAAATTGCCAGTCTCAATAACACTTCTTAGAGTGCCACGCGCTATTGCAACATTGTCAAACTTAGAATTTAGCTTCGTTGAGCTAGCAGTTACTAGCTGAGAGTTAGTCATATTCTGATCGTCAACAGCGCCTTGCTTAAGGATAAGCTGAATTTGCTCAGTGTCGCCTGTTCTTGCAGCAATCTCTAATGCAGCCTGTCTTTCTTGTATTCTTAAATTATAAGCATCAACCTGCTCTGCTCTTTCTCTAGTTAAAGCCTTTAAGCTAAGATTGTGAGCATACCCCTGCTTTACAGCCTGACCAACTCTTACAATCTCATTGCTAAACACTGTGCTTGTTTCAGTGTTTGCCATTTGCGCAATGTATTCTGATGCTGCTTTGTTAAATCCAGAAGGGCTAAGATCGTATTTAAGGGCAAGCTCTTTCATTTTGCCATCAATTTGAGTTCCTAACTCTTGCTCAAATCTTGTAAGTAATACGTTTTGGTAAGCCTGTTGAGCAACACGACCTAAACCTTTTGGCCCTTCGTGAACTTCTGGTAGCCCTGTAGAGGGGTCAAGCGCCATTACCTGCTCACCCGATAAAGCATTTGCTAGATCAATTCCACTTTTCTCAGCGTTTTGAACCGCTCTTTTATAAGCAACCGCTTCGGCCTTTGCTGCGTTTCGTGCTATTGCCTCACCAGTAATTTGACCTGCGGAAGATGATCGCGCAACGCCAATGGGCGAGATTCTAAACTCACGCTTTTCTCTAATCATTGCCATTGCTTATTTTCCTAAGTTGTCTTGTAATCGCCATAATCAGCAATGCCTTTGCCAATTGTAGTAAATGCACCAATCATCGCTGCTTGTTTTCTAGCCCTGCCTTCAACCCTTGTTGTTGTTGCTTGCTGACTTAGCTTCATAGCCTCAAACATTCCCATAAGATCGGACGTTCTAATATCTTTACCCAAGGTTTCTTTTTGCGCTCCAAGGAAAGCCTCAACAGATCGGCTAGATACATCTCTTCCGCTAGCATAAACGGCTGCAATGTTGGCAGAGGTATTTCTATCGTAAGCCTCTCGTCTAGCGGCATGGCGCTGTCGAGTTTCTATTTCGCTTCTTACTTTATCGGTCTCTATATTAAAAGCGTCTAAGTTAGCAGACTGTTCTGCTGCCGCACCTGCTTGCATTTGACCTGCTGCGCTAATAAAAGCGAACATTAAAGGTAGTGCCATTAGATTATTAACTCCGCAATTATTCCATTAACCTGCATAGTAAGCGGGTCATCTTGTTCGATTGTAACTTGTGGGTCACGACTATAACCTAAAGATCGGAACTCTTTCTTGCCAGTAAATCCAGAAGACATCGTTGGCGCTCTGCTGTTTACCTTAACTGAGTTTGCGTTCTTTAAGTCTAAAACAATGTTGGTAATTCCTCTCGCACTGCCAGTTGCAGGGCCATTGCTTACAGCAGCATCAACAGGATTTGTTATTATCTTAGCTGTAAACTTCTTGCCTACATAAGCGTGGGTATAGCTTTCTGAAGCGTGTGCAGTAAGATCAACCTGATTGCTTCCATTTACAGTAAAAGCTCCAAGCGAATACTGTGTAGAATCTTTAATAGCAATTACATCAACAGAATCGCCAGAAGAATATACGGCGCTTACATCAACAACATTAGTTGATACTGCACCGTACAGCCAGAAGTCTAATCCCACCTCAGTGTCAAACTCACAAAGTTTTAAGTTGCCACTTGCGTCATACACATTAGCAAACAGGCGATCCTCAATGCTGCAAACTGAACCAAATGTGCCATTGGCTACTGCCCTAGTCCATGATGCTCTCTTCTCCGCTCTGTTTGATGAGAACAATGCAAGGTCGCCATTGTTAAGAGTTAAGGCAGCGTATGAGTCTGGAAGGCCAAAGCCGCTATGAACAACGGCTAAATACTTTGGGGCATCTATTAAATGAGAGGCAATCGTAGAAACAGATGTCGCAGTATAGGCTTCCTCTGTGTCAGTGTAGATATACTCTCGAATAATCCTGCCATTGTTCTGCACAAAGATTGTTGCGCCGTCTATTGACATAGGCTCAACGTGTTCGACCCCATATGGTGTCTGCTTTCTTATCTGTGCGTTGGTCGGCGTAATGGCTTGATTAAGGTAGGTTGGAATATAAAGTTCATTAGATGCAGTAAACACCTGCAAGTCTCTGTTTGAAACAAGATACCTTATTTCATTAACATCACCTGTTGCAGCCACCATAGAGATAGCATCTGTATCTGCCGCATCGCCCACATCAAAGTTAAAGAACTCACCAAGCTGTGACATCCAGATATTATCTGGCTCTGCTATTGTACCACCAAAGCAAAGACGGTTCTCATGGAACTCAACAGCCGCAGGGTATCCACGTTTAGCCGACCAAGCTTGCTCATCCCAATCTGATCTAGGTGCATGAGTTACAACAGTTACCTGACCACCGCCATCTTCAGCAGAAGAAGCAGCGCCACCCGCAGTAAAGGTAAATGTGTTTTCGTCGATAATTCCGCTTACAGTTCTAGCTCCATTTAAGTTGCCAGTATTAATACCGCCAGTTGCTGAAGCCCCAGAAAAAGTAATGGATTCACTACCTGCAAAACCATGCTCAATCATTGTGACTTCTACAGTTGTGCTTCCATCAATAGTGCGAAATGGATTTAAAACAGACAGGCGCGTTGATAGTTCATCAACAACATTACCTGTTGCCTGAGTCGCAGACTGAACACTCGTTATTGTAATCTCGTTGCCGCTATATCTAACCACTACGCCAACATGAAGAGAGTCAGGATAATTGCCACCAGACTGACTGCCTGTTGTATCCCAATATGCAGCGCTTGTTGTTAAGGTTATTCCTGTCCCAGTTGTAGCGCTAGGATCAAGCGTTACGCCATGACCTTGAAACTTAGAGTAAGGTTGAAACGTAGCGCTGTTATCTGCCCTTTTGTCAAAGCTATATGTAGAAATCTCAAATGCAGTAAGGCTTGTTCGCGTCAGCATCCTTGGCGCAAAGAGTGGATGGCAAATAAACATAACATCGCCATACTGCGATATGGTGTATTCTTTTAAATAATCCTGATCGAAGGGCAGCGCTGCGCTACTTGTGTCTGCCACTATAGTAGAAACAAGACTTATTGTGCCGTCTGTTAGAAGGCGAAAGCATCTTACTCTCTGATGTTCTACCGAGATGATGTATTCTTCGTTTTCATCAAAAACAAAAGGAAACAGATGTGATTGCTCTTCTTTGTTTATATAATCAAGCGCAGCAGTAACGCCTACTTTTAGATTAAAGTTTGTTGGTGCAGTATTTATAGAAACCGCAGTAACAGTTTTAAAAGACTTTGTACTTGTGTAGGTTGCTGTATTGTCATCTAGGTCAATCGTTTCCGTCTGGGCTAATCCATATATATCTGTGCCAGTAATTGTTAAGACAAGATTAAGCGCAGACGGAATTGGAGTTCCCGCCGATGCGTTGCTGTCATTGTAGAATGTAACAAGTCTTCCGTCAGTTCCAAATGACGCAGCGCCTCCAGAAACAAATGCTCCATTTAGTGTAAAGCTAGTTTGCCCTGTGTTTGTAAACTGAGTAACAACTCCATCATCGTCAGCAGTTCCAGTGCCGTCAGAAGATACATACCTTAATCCATAGTCATAGATGTGCTTTAGGCCATAACGCTTTTTGACAGACCCTTCTGCCATAACAACCATGTTCTGTAGGCTTTGCGCTGACGCATTGTAGACGGCAGTGTCAGTTCTCATAATAAGAGAGTCACTTATTTCGCCATACTGAAAGCTGCTAATTGGTACTCTGATCTTTTGCATTAGCTGCGCCTTTCAGTGATAAACCTCGAAGTGTTTAGTTTGCGCGTTGTCTGTTGCTGCGAGTCAATGTTTCTAGCCTTCATAAACAATGAGGCTGCTTTCTGCTCCATCAAGCCAGATAACTGCGCATCTTTAGCTATTGATATTGCAAACGATGCAGCAAGCGAAAACTGAATTGGTGTTGTAAAGTAAGAAGGCCAATTGGATTCATCTTCACGCTCAACACAGTCTAAGACTACAGTGTCTGATGAGGTCGCATTGCAGAATATTTTGTTACCATAAATATCGTATTTAATTGGAGCATCATTAATTGTCGCGCCTATTACTGTAATGCAGGAAGAGGGTATATGGTAGGCAGACTCAAACTTGCCCTTGGGCGCTGTTGCTAACCGTGTGAGATTAAATTGTGTAGTTGCAAAACGCCACCGAAAAGAAGCAAACGATGTACGAACGGTGTCTTCATAAAGAGCGTTCGCAACTTTTGCCTCTACTGTATTAGCAGTAAAGTCAGTAATGGCATCTGCGCCAATAAGATATAAAGCGTTGGTTGCAACTTCTATTGCGGAATCTGCTACTCTTGGCATGGCAGTATGGGGGCCGAAGCCCCCACCCCTTTATTAATCAGCGTCTGTTTCAACGACAGCAGTGCCGTTTGAAACATCGACTACAGTGCCAGTGTTCGAGAGAACATTAACAAAGTTGGTTGATGGAACATTGGTGTCACAAACAATAATCAGGTCACGAACAGCTAACATATTTGCTGCGCTGTTAAAGTAACCTTCTGTGTTTACAGTCGCAATTGCGTCTGCGCTTGTGTACATCCACAAACTTCCGTTTGAGTCACCACCAATTCGAGCTAGTCCACTTGCTGCATAAGCCATGTTTTACTCTCCTTAGTTATTGTCGAGGACTTCATAGACGCCATCATCGTCAATAACGACAGCCCCCATTGACATCATCGAGGTTGCGAGGTGTGAGACTTTTTCTGCAACATAGTTGACCTCAGTTTGAACATCAGCATTGATGCCAAGGCCAACAGCGTTTGTGTGGTAAGCAAAGTTTTTGCCACCTGCAACCGCAGACGTTGAGAAGATTTTAAAGCCCAAGAACTCCTTCATGGTGATACCACCTGCAAACGGCAGGTTCTGATCGCCAACGAAGTCAGAAGATGCAAACTCTGTGATGTTATACAGATCAGCAAATCCCGCAGGAGACATTGCTAAGAAGCGCTGTCCGTCCTCTGGCATGTCAGCATTACCAACAGTCTCAAAGAGAGAAAGCAGATCAGCCTTTTCCAAAGCAGAGCTAGCGTCATGAATTTGAGTTGAGTTAGCACCTGCATCAAGAGCAGTTGTTAGAATCTCATCTGTCTTACGACCAAGCGCAGCAGCAGCAGATTGAGCTACAGCTTGACGCTCGTTAATGTTGATTTTCAACTCGTCTAGTTTATCAATGTACTCTGGTGCATAGTAGTCAGCCATAGTGACTTCGACGTTTGTATGCGCCAATTCCATTGGGGTTACGTTGCCGTTACGAGATTTCGTATTGGCTGTGCCTTTTCCGATTACTTGGAAACGAGCAGTTGAACCAGTCACATTAGTAGAGCGAACAGTGTTCCGTAGTTTAGAACCCATACGCTGATACGCCATGTGAACTTCGGTTTCAAACTGCTTGATAAAGGCTTGGTCAATTGTATTAGCCATTTTCACAGTCCTAATTGAAGTTACGGTTTACAACGGGTGTCCACTCTCGCACTTCAATAAGGGTATCCTTTCGGGCCTTTCAGTGCATTATGGGCCGTAATGAGCTATCGTAAACATTCTTTTCGTTCGGATTGCAACGCACAAATTCAACATACTTGTTTTCTCCTAGCACTGAAGTGCCAACAGGTTCAAAGCCAAGCCAAGCTGCCCACTGCAATATTCCCTCATAATCTGCTAGGATAGTCATGGTCATGTTGGGCTGAGTCTTGTCAAAGAAGTTGACCAACATCCTTGATCCACGCGCTAGCATAGTGAAGTTTTCTTTTATTTTATTTGAGAACATGCAGAACATTTGAGGAAAGTCTTGATCTTCAGTAAAGAACAAGCCCCCAACAGCTATAAAGCTTTCGCCCTCTCGCCTTACAAGATAGCACTCAGATGTTTCGTACATTTCAATGATGGCTTGCTCAACGTCAGTGTGACCTAAGATGGCAAGCTCTCTTTTATTTTCCTTACTCAAGTTAGCAACAACTTCATCAACATGACGTAAGGTAAAGGGGGTCATGTAATAACGCCCCCTTTTTAGAATCTTAACCTCTGTTTGGGTAAAGGGCTTGGAATCCTTCGGTGACTTGCTTAATGAAGTGAGGGTCGCGGTCTTTATGGTATCTTGGGTCATTCATCATCTCCCTTAGATCGGCCTCACTTTGACCTGCGCTCGGCTGCGTTTCGCCTGTAAACGATCCGTCTTTCATTGCTTCCATCACAGCTTCAAGAGCAAGGATTCCTTCATGGCTTTCGCACATGCGCTCTACCGCAGGGATTGCTTGTTCTGGAAAGAACTTGTTTGCAAACATAGACGCAGCTTGTATGCGGTCATTAGCATTATCCCCAAGCTTTGCAGCTTCTGCATCAAGGTTTGGCTCTTGCCCACCAGTAGCTTGAGCATACATCTCAATGCCTTTGTTAAACTCTTCTTGAGAAAAGCCATTCTCGTATGAATGATCCGCCCACCACTTGAGCAATTCATTATCTACAGCCATTTCCTCATTCACAATATCTGGCAGTTGATAGTCACCTGCTGACTCTGGCCTCTCGCTAAAGGCTTCGGTCTGAATCTCTTCGATGATCTTAGACCGAATGTCTTCATCTTTTGTGCCAAGCTTTGACTCTAGCTCCTTATATGCTTTAGCTAAGTCTTCACCTGTGTTGTATTTTTCAGGCAACCACTCAGGTCGTTGTGGTTGACTGTCCTCTGCTACAACAAAATCACGCTCTTCTGTTGGCGCTTCTGTAGCTGCTTCGGCTGTTGCTTCGGCTACTGTCTCATTCATTTGTTCTTACTCCTGTGCGAATGTGAGATACGTTGCTCAATAAGGCCGACGAGATAACGCTGACCCTCTATATGTCGCAACTCTTCTGTAGTCACATTAGGCCCATTAACCATTTCGATTGTAATGGAGCGCAGATAACGCAGGACTTCCTGTCCTGTGGGCGAACTAAATACATGGGCGATATTGTGGCTTACCTCTACATCTTTAGCAGAAGCTCTTTGTATTCCGTCGATCCCAATATTAACCTTGTTCGGCAACCATCTGTCCCTGTTGCTGTTGCTGCTGCGCCATTTGCTGCGCCAATGCAGCTATTTGTTTACGCTGTTCTTCATCACGAATCAAGCTCTCAGGCACACCAAATTTCTTAGCTAAGTGAATTGCTGTCTGTTCACCGTCAATTAGAAGCTGCAACATCTCAGGGCCAAACGTCCCGCCAACCAACTCTAGGAATCTTGCTACGCTAGAAATATCCTGATTAGATTGGGCTTGGGCTAATGGAGATACAGAGCGAACCTTGACCTCTCTCCCATTGACTGTTGGAACTTCAATGCGCCCCTGCTTCTTAAGAATGTAGATTACGCGCTGCAATACTGGCTGAACTAGCTCTGCTTGCAGTCTGCCAAAGGCTGCGCCCATCCTGCGAGACAGGTCTGCCATGCGTTCTGCAACCTCTGTAGCAGTTGCAGGTGTGGTATCAGGCTTGCCAAGCATATCATTATACAGTGCAGTTTTAATGTTGTGCCGCATATCGCTAAGAACAAGCTGCGCAACGTCAAACTTACCTGCTGCTTGGATAGGTTGAAGGCCAGTTGACCCCATAGCTTTCGGTATGATTGTGCCGGGAACTAAATTTATCGTGTCAGGGTTGATTACACCATCATCTTCCATCTGATATATGCCAGAGATCGACATCTGTGCGTTCTCAAGGATTAACTGGATGGTGAGATTCGTTGTCTTAATTGAAGACAGCGCATTAAGTAGTGGGCCTCGTCCATAAATCTCACCTGCACACTTAGACCAACGGAAACAAATAAACGGATTAGAGCCAAGGCCCTTCATTTCATTCGTATATAAGCAGGTGTTTGTTGTCAGGCAGATTGCATATTGAAGGAAAGCATCTTCGTTCTTCTTGGAGTAATCTCTGCAAACAACTTCAAGAACAGTTGTTTCACGATTAGCCCCCATCATCGCTTCTACCTTCGGGCTAAACTTTCCCTTGGGGTACATAATAGAAAGGTGATCGAACTTAACCTTCTTGCGCTCACGGTAAACGTGGTCAATTCTATCGTCGGGGCCAGTGTCTAGCACTACATGAGGAAGCGGTATTGCTGAGAAGTTTACTGGGTTTACTGCATCGCCCTCTTCTACGCACAACACACCAGTCCCGACAGCCAAGTCCATGAAGGATTCATGCACCTCTTGGCTAAAGTTTGAGTTCTGTAAAACCTCAAAAACATATTCGGTGACTTCATCTAGCTCATTATCAATGGCTTCTCTTTGATCTGGAGGCACTTCACTACCTGCCATCAAGTCAGCCCATCGCGCAAAGTTAGGAACTATACCCGACTGCAAACGGCTAGCAAACTCTTGAACTCCAACTACAGCAGTCTCGTCAAAGATTTTGTCATCTCTACGCTGACCTGCTTCTTCATAATAGAATGACTCTCGTTGAGGCAGCGCGTATTCATAACACTCCTCAAAAAGAGAAACCCAGTTCTCACGAAAAGCTTTAGCTTTGTTGTACTTTTCGATGTACTGCTTTGCAATTGGATCGTCAGCCATTAGCCAAACCTACCTAAAAACCCTGCGCCACCTGCTCTCATAAGCGATCTGCGACCTGCGCCACCACGCATACCGCCTCGGCGCTCAGTGCTTGATTCAATAGCCTCAGTTACATCTTCACGTTTTTTAGATGCTCTAGCTTGAATTTCTTCTTCTTTTGCTGCGTCTGCTGCAACACGTTGCTCTGCTGCTGCTTTGTTCTCTGCATCAGTTGGGCCACCACCACCAAAACACATAATAAACTCCTTTATTTTTTACATTCGTAACCATAGAACAGGATAAATCACAATGCACAAACTACATTCTTGCCCAAAACCCCTGCTTTTTAGGACGTGACTGCTTAGAAAAGACATCAAAGCTACGCTTTGCAACGGATACCCTTGCAGGTTTCTGGGTGTTCATAAGCGCTCGACCCTCACCTGCACCTAAGAAAAGGTACTGTGCAGCATCGTGAACGTGGCTAAACATGTTCTTGTCTGGCTTGTCTGCGTATCTTTCACCAGAAACTTCCATCCGCTTGTACGCATACCCACCCTCAAAGCCTTTGATTAACTGTGGGCATCTGCGATCAATTAATAAAGCAGGTTTCCCTTCGACCATTTTTGTCAGCTGGGAGGACACTGACTCAAGCCGAAGGTCAACGGAGTTGGAGGGCGCAGGGAACGCCCTCAAACCTGCTCCGCGCAAGATATGAAAGGGAGTAGACTCATCAGTCTGTGCGCGGAAATCACCTGCGGGGTCGCCATAGATTATTACTTCTGACGCTGCCGCGAATCTTATAGCTAGCTCATTTCTAAGAACCTCTGCAAAACGAACGATGCCCATGTCTACGGCTACAATTTCGGATTGAATAAACCATCGCCCCCGAACCTTTTGTCCAAGCACTGCCGCAGGGGTCAAGCCAAAGTCCACGCCAACATAAACTGGGGAATTTGCTGCTACTGGTATTTCTTCTTTTGCTATGTGTACTTCTGCTGCAAACATCGGGTAGACAGGTTTCCCATCTTGGATGTGGCCCAAGCGGTTCATTACATACACATCTATCCATGATTTAGTCTTACCCCTTATTAGATTGGAATAATAACTCTTGAGCATATTCTTTGTGTTCTCGGCTTTGGGGTTTGGCTCATAGTCTTCTATCTCGCCCTCTTCACCTTTCTTTTCAACCATGCCGCAGGGTTGGGTATAGAAAGACCAGTTGTCTGGCTTAACCAACATCTTAGCTTGCTCACGCGGTATATGATCTGGGACTGGGACTTCACCTGCCATAATCGGCCACCAGTGATCTTCTTCAGGCGCGTTGGTATCGGCAATGACACCAGTCCAAGTAGGGCCACCATCACGCATAGAAGGAAAACGCCCAACACGCATAGTACAGGCGTCAATAATACTCTTCGCAATTTCTCTAGCTTCATTAATCCAAACGCCAGTTAGTTCTAAAGATAGCAGTTTCTTTACATCTTCGGGGCGGTCTAAGGCTAAGAAGATAACCTCAAGATCAATGTCGCCCTTCTTGATGTGATGCGTATATGGCACTGACCAAGTAAACTTGCCCCAGTCTGATTCTGGGAACCAGTCAAGCCATGTCTTGATGGTGGTGGTTCTAAGTTGGGGATTGGTATTACGAATGATTGCCCATCGGCTTTTGCGGATTCCATCTGGCCCTTTGCCCTGTTGGATTGCGCGGCGAAACACTTCTACACAACAGCCAACGGACTTGCCAGAACCGACTGGCCCTCTTATGCCACGAAAGAATGTATCGTCCTTCATAAATACTTTAAGGACTTCTCCATCTGGCTTGTATTTGAAGTCTATCATCTAAGCCCTTTGTTCACTCCAAAGCGGATCATATCTTCAACCACCTCTGGCGCAATGCTGTCAATGAGCTTGTCGCACTCATGATCTGTAACAAAGTGCTGTCCGAACTTTGCAATGACGCTTGATAGATGAACCTTGCGAACAATGCCACGAAGCATATCACGGTCTTGCTGAGTAATTGTAGAAGTAAAACTCACTTCTTTTTCTTTTTCCGAGCGTAAGCCTTTGCAGCTTTCTTTCCCTCTTTGCTGTAGGAGAAAGTCTTTCCATTAACCTTAGGCATTTTTCTTCCTTTTCTTTTTAGGCGCAGCTTTCGATTCATCAATCTCAGGCGTAGAAGGATTGTCAGCCTTGTACGATCCCTTGGTTGTTCGCGCCCTTACTGGCTCTGGCCCTTCGACTAAACGCTTGGCATCAGCCATGCGCGTCTTACCAGTATAATGAATCCCTGCAATCGTATGGGTTTCGCCAGTCCATAATTCTTCAGTATGCGCAATGTAAAACGCCATTAATCTTTTCCTCCCCTAGTGTATTTCCCCTCCAAGTTCCATCTCCGCTCAATCTTTTTTGCTTGGCTGAGAAGAGACTTATACTTTGGGTCTTTGCTGCGAATGTAAGACGCAACGTCTACCATTACATTGTGATAACGGCGAAGCCATTTATTCTGCGCCTCTTCATCCGTTACCTTAGTGGGTATCTCAAAGGCTTTCATTTGATTGAGAAGGCTATCGTACTTTCTTTCAGACGGAGATGTCTTCTGCTCTGGCATCAATAACTACTCTTCAAAGCTGTCAGCAACGAAGAACTCTGACCACCGCTTATTGGCTTCGGAACATCCCCCAACTTCACATCGCTGCGCTTCTTCTTGTCCATCATAAGAGAAGGCAAAGCTTCAGGCTCTACCTTCATCTCTTCATAATACTTTTCTGCTGTCTTCTGAGCGCTGCTGCCAAAACACATAATCTATCCCTTCTTGTGACGCTTCGCAAAGTTACGAGCCGCTTCCACAGAGCCAAAGCCCCACTTCTTTAATGCCAATGCCTTTCGAGTCGGGCGACCCTTCTCATCTTTCATCGGCCCTTTCATTCCTGCAAACCGAGCAGCAAAAGAAACACGACGAGGATTTGTACCCTTGGGAACAGGCGGCTTTAGATTAGCCCCCTCCTTGCGCTTGAAGTGAGCGCGACCCGCAGCAGTCAAGCCGCCAGTCTTGCTCTTATGTTCCTTCCTCATTCCTTCTTCTTTCTTAAGTATCCACCACTCTTGAGCGCAGCCTTGGCGACAGTCATGTCAGCCCTCTCTGGCTGCTTCTCTGGGGTGCGGTCAAATCTACTCATGTCAGAACCTTATGCAGATAAAAATATTTTTGACAATGCACAAATTAGCCCACATTCGTGGGCAAGCTCTGAAAGGAAATAATGTTAGTGAGAGACTATTACAGTAACAGGTCATGCAGTTTTTCCCCCCCACCCCCATGACGGAACGATCAATGAACAGTTTTATCCTAGATCGATTGAGACACGTATGTCCCCTGCAACCTGCACTTGGCTGCGATCAATCGGTTTATACCCTGCACGGTCTAGCAAATCCTTCGATGCCTCTAACTGGACATACTCAGACTTGGCGTTGACTACCAAGGTACGGAGTTGTCTTGCAGCGATAGTAGCCGATAATCCAAACTCCTCATTCATCCTTTCCATCATGTACTGCTGCACATGAGGCAACTTCATAGTCTTGGTTGCTGTTACTCTTCCAGACTCGCCAACTGCATAACCTGCTATTGGAGCAGCATCCTTGATGGAGCAGCCATTTGCTACAATGGTGTCAACGAGGGCTGTCTGTTTATCTGTCAACTTTCGGGTAACTTCACCCATGTTACAATCCTTTCTTCTATGCTGATGACATACACATAGCTAACTGTTGTTGTCTGTGTTTGCTAGATGGTGCAAGCATCATAAAGAAGGATTGTATCATTGTATGTCTCATTCGCTTGCCCCCCTCTCCCTCTCTCCCCCCACGCTAACACCATCCTGTGATGTGCTGTCAATAGTGACGTAACGTAACATTGCCAATTACCCTACGTCACACCTTGCCAAAGCTATTGACGTACTACCACATACTACACCGCTCGTTACAGTTTGCTCGTTCAGATAATTAGTCAAAGCGTCGATCACCTTGCTAGTGGAGGCTGCGGTCATCCCCGCCCGTCTTTGTTGAGCATCGGGCAGAAACAGTTCGCAATACCGCTCGTACCTCGGATATTGCGAACTGCAAGCGCCTTTGGGCGTTTCTGCTCCGTGCTTCAAGTCGCCGTGCGGGGATGATCCTCGCACCACATAACAAGGAGAACTAGCAATGACTAAGGTATTATCTAAACTCGCAAAACTGAAACTCGAAGTTATAAACTATCATAACCACGATAATAGCAAGTTCCTCGTAGGTCTATCTAGAGATGCTTGCTATACGTCACACAACAGCTTGCAATTCAAACGTAAGCAAATTGCTGACGCGCTAGCTGAATATGACATAGCTGTTGAGGTTAAGAATCTACACGATCAAGAACGCACCCAACGCTGGATTGATCGCCTTTGCCCAGAGCTTGAGGAGCTTCAAGTCCGACACGATGCAGACATTGAGGTTTATAAGCACTTTAGCGGCGGTGAGACTTGGCTACCGAACAAGCCAGTTGCCACCCCCAAGAAACGTAACTTCTCTGAACTCAGAAAGCGAGTGGCTTAATGCCACCGCTACTGTCAGACACAATCGCAGCAGCGTCACTCTTTGTGGCGCTGTTTGTTGTGTTATCATTACTTACCTGATGCGGCTCTGGAGGTCATAGCTACAGCGCCGAGCGTTGTGGTTTTGATAGCTGACTATTGTTTCTAAACTCAGTCGCTGACTATCAACTTCAACTGTGTCAACTCTCTCAACTTGTGGAAGGTGTGGAAGGTGTGGAAGGTTGTGCCAAGTATAAAAAAGTGTCCGGTTATTTATATAAGGAGGCAAAGTGACGTAACGTAACAATAGATTATTAATTATTAACACTGCATACTAGCAGTCCCTACAGTCATGAAAAGGAGAAACAAAATGACTTTTATGAAGCCCATCAACGATTGGAACTTCCCAATCAAGATGATGCCAACGCCTAACGCTGTGACTGGTGAGCCTGTACCCAATTCGGTACAAGTGATCCGCACTGACACTGATGAAGTGATGGGTGTTCACGGCAGTAAATACAAACCTGTTAGCCATGACCTAGCTGTTGAATCTATACTTGATGCAGCCAAAGCAGCTAACATTAGTTCAGATTTCAAGACTAAGATTGAAGTCTATGAAGGTGGTCGCAAGCTAAGAGCTAGGATCATATGGCCTGATGTAACTATCGAACCAGAGGTCGGTGACTATGTGCGATACGAAGCGCTAGCAACCAACAGTCTTGATGGTAGTTGGTCGTTTGCTCAATGGAGTCAAGGCAATCGGTTATGGTGCAAGAACGGTTGCACTACTGCTGACATCTCAGCTTATTCTAAATACAAACACACACGATCCATTAACGTAGAAGGATCGGCTATCAAGATTGCTAATGGGATGTCTGCCTTTAAAGAACAGAAGGACATATGGCAATCTTACATGGGTGTAAAGATCAGCAATGACCAAGCAGAAAGCTTCTTCAAAAAGCACCTCTGCAAAATGCACACTCGCCAAGCCAACACCACCAAGACTAACGAGCGCCAACTAGAAAACCTGCTCGGTCTATGGGGCGATGAGCGAGGACATCTCGGCCCGAACAAGTGGGCTTTATACAATACCCTAACGCATTGGGCGACACACACTCAGGATATGCGCAGCCCTCATACAGCGCGTCATAACCGTGAGGCAATCATCACCAGTGCAATGCGTTCTAGCGCATGGAAGGAGCTAGCATGAAAGCAACACGCGGACACTTTGAATACATAGCGGATCACTTAGCGCCGCTTGTATCATCGCCAATCGTAATCGAACAGATTGCTGATGACCTTGAGAAACTAAACGACAAGTTTAATCGTAAAAAGTTTCTCGCAAGAGCCATCGCTAAATGGGAGCAGAAAAATCTGCCACCAATTATTGATGACGAAATCCCATATTAAAAGGAGAACCAAAATGGGAGTTAAAATTATACGTGGACTTGAAATGCCAAAGCTAAGAAGCGATGGCATGAAGAAAGTTATTGACTTAATGCAAGTTGGTGACGCTGTTAAAGCAGAGTCAAAATATCAAGCAACTTACATCAGAAAGCTAATGCTTCAAAATGGCTTTACCGCATCTCAACGAACAATAAGTAATGACGTTTATGTGTGGAGAACAGGCTAATGATTGGCATTGTTCGCAACGATTGCATCCATGATCCAGATGCAGCAACAGCAAAGCAATACTACCGCATGGGTCAATTGCTTTATGAGTGTACGTTTCTAAATCCTCATTCAGTTGTTCAGCTACCAGAGTTTTCTTTGCCTATCTCAAAAGATACAGCATCAGATTATATCGCTGAACTGTTAGAAACTAAGAACGCTTTGCGCATAGAGTGGATTAAAAACAACCCAAGCGCAGTGCCACCTTGGATGAAGGAAGGAGAGATCAGTGACAAAGACTGATATTGAACAAGCAATTCAGCGTGAAACAAAAGACTACAATGAATTGATTGAACAGTATGGAACTGGTGTCAGGCCAAGTTGGGTATCAACCGAGCTTGCCCACATTGGGATCAACATACAAGGGTATAGACTTCAGCTAAAGGAACAGGAGGTTGACTTCTAGCTGCGTCTATGCAGTAAGTGCGGTATGAAATCGTACTTACAAACCGTAATAGATTGTTCAACGGAGTATAGTATTCCGTTGAGCAAAGCTTTCCAAAGGGCGCAAATCCCCACATCAACATACTATCGCACGATCAATGGAGCGACAGAGCTAAGGTACGAGACAGCTGCAAAGGTATTCAATGCCATCGAAGAGCTTCACTCGATTCAACAAGCCCGTGACTATACCCAGAGACTACGAGAAACTAATCAAGATGTTAATCGACGCTCGGTTCGAGCAAGGTTTAAGCCAAGAATCGCTAGCCTATAACATCGGGTGTACGTCATCACTGATCCACAAGTGGGAATCTCACAAGAGAATCCCATCTGGTTTTATGCTGATGTGTTGGTTGGACGCATTAGAATATGACATCAAAGTCCAAAAGAGGTAGTGCAATAACTTGCATTGCTTGTGAAACAGTAACGGATTGGTTCGTTGCTATATGCAAAAACAATAGCGCAGCCACTTATCAAAAGCATTGGTACGTCTGCCTTAATTGTTATGAGGAAGACAGATGGCAAACCGTAACAAGAACAAAGGAACTTACCACGAAAAGTGGTTCGTCAACTGGCTCAACGAAATCAAAGCGCCGATCAAAGCGAAGAGGCAACCCCTCTCAGGCAGCTTGGGAGGAGAGTATAGCGGCGACATCAAGCTCGAAGTCTTCGGACGAGAAATGGTAGGAGAGGTTAAGTATAGGGACAAGTCCAACTTCCCTAGCCCTTTCTCAGTATTAGATAGGCGAGACATTGCCTTCTATAAAAGACGGACAGGCAGTCCGCAAACGCTAGTCATTATGAGTGGCGATGAATTTCAACAGCTAATGGAGAAGATTAATGAAGGAGAATCCAGATAAACTAAAGTGGTGGGCTTGGCATAAAGATAACCCACACGTCTATGAACTCTTTGAAAGGTTTACCATGCAAGCAATTAACCGAGGGCATAACCGATTAAGTGCTTGGTTAATTGTAAATAGAATTAGATGGGAAACCATGATCGAAACAACAGGCGAAGATTTTAAGATTAGCAATAATTACATCGCCTATTATTCACGATTGTTCATGGCAATGAATCCAGAATATGCAGGGTTCTTTAGGACAAAGGCATTGAAGTATGAAGAAACCAACTAGCATTGGCAAGTATGTCGAAGGCAATGTGTGGGATGCACACGTTAGCAAAGCAACAAGCTCACCTCACTACGCTAAAGAATACAAGCGTACAAATTATGTTCTCGACGAATACGAGGTGATGGCTCGACGCATCAAAAACGGAGAGCCAATCGGCGAGAGCTATCTCAAAGGTAAGCAGAAAGAAAGGCTGCTAGAATTTACAAACTTAACTGAAGCTGACTTCAGAAAGTATCTTGCGTAGTCTGCACATATGCAGTAGTCTAACTACTGTACCAGAAGGAGAAAATCATGAAACGAACTGGCTTCATAGGCGGGTCTGACTGTGTAAAAATTATGCAGGGTAACTGGCTTGAGCTATGGCAAATCAAAACAGGGAAGATAGATTCCCCTGATCTGTCAAAAAATTTAGCTGTTCAGATGGGCATACACACTGAGGACTTTAACCTTGACTGGTTCGAGACTGAGTATGACTGTGTGCTGTCGGATCATCAGTGCGAGTATGAAGATACCATTGGGTCTGTCCCTGTGAAGGGTACAATAGATGCAATGTTTGGTGATGCTGTTGTCGAGGCAAAGCATACTAATTCATACAACACTATGGAAAAAGTTATCCAATACTACATGCCGCAGATACAATTGTATTGTCGGCTGGCAGGAGCGCCAGATGTTTACATGTCTGTAATCTTTGGTAACAATAAATGGGAGTCAACTGTTGTCTCATATGACTACTCGTATTTCAATTCTATGTGGGCAGTGGTGTCAGATTTCTGGGGTCACGTTGTACGCAACGAAGAGCCGATTGGTATTCAAGCGCCAGACATCTCAACCAACTCCATTCAGGTGGACAACATGGTCATACGAGATGCCTCAACAAGCAACGAGTTTGTCAACACAGCAGTCACATACACCCAAGGACTTGAGCAAGACAAAGTATTCCAGAACGCAAAGAAGTCTCTCAAAGAAATGGTCGCCCCAAATGAGAGAGAAGTTTACTGTGATTTCCTCACAGTCAGACGAGACAAACGAGGGGCATTAAGAATTACTAAACGAAATGGAGAAGTGAAATGACTATGGAAATATGGAACAGGCTGTCCTCTTCAGACCCCAAGTATCTGAAGAAGGTCAGCTTTGGAGCGCGTAGCTTTACAGCTATTGATCCACAATATCAGGTCAGAATGATGACCGAAGAGTTTGGCCCTGTTGGTGACGGATGGGGTTGGCACAGTGAAACACAAATCGTCAACGTCAGCAACGGAGATAGCGCAGTGCTTGCTCATGTCTCTGTCTGGCATGGCAATCCATCAAATGTGTTCGGGCCATTCACTGGCTGTCGTAAGTTCTTTGATTCAGTCAAAGGACGAATGGCAGAGGATGCCCCCAAGATGGCTGTCACTGATGGTTTGACTAAAGCCCTGTCACACGTTGGCTGTAATGCTGACGTCTTCTTAGGAGAAATGGATGGCAATAAGTATGCCGCAGACAGTGGCGGCTCATCCAACAATGGGTGGTAATCTTGTGAAGGGGGGCGTTCTCCTGCCTCTGGACTGACCGTACAAGGGGCGGCGCGGTAGAACTCTTCACTAAGAGCCGCCCCACAATTACTAACTAGGAGCCAAAAGCATGGCAGAATATGACGAAACAAACCGAGGCGCAGCCTTCACACCTTTCCCTACACAGAAGATGATTTTGCAGGGCAAGGTGAATGTTGATGGCAATGACAATAAGATTGTCTTGGTTTCAGACGAAACGCGAGACGGCAGAAAGATTGTTGAGGTCTTTCAGAAAGTCGGCGTTCTATTTGAGAATGACAAGAAGGGCAACGAAGCAGCGCCCGATTACTCTGGCCCAATAAAACAGGTGGTCGAATCTCCGCTTGAGAAACGGATTGCAGGTTGGCGCAGGATGAAAGACGGCAAGCCTTATATGTCCTTTAACGTCAGCGATAAGCAAGGTGGCACTGAGGAAAGAAAGATTCCTGATCCATCAAAACCCTTGCCAGAAGATGACATTCCGTTCTAGGATAAATCATTATACCCAGTGAGTCTGCCTCAATACTCACAGACTTGGGCGCTCTTCGGAGCGTCCTTTTTTTTCTAAGGAAATATCATGGAAACATGGCAGGAAATAAAAGCTAGACATCAGCGAGAGAAGATTGAACTCGTTCAAAGCTTTGCTGCTAATTACACAATGAAAGACGCAGCTAAGATACTGAGATGTGATGAGCCTGTGCTTCGACGCTTTGCGCACCACTACGATATAAAATTTTTAAGAGCAAGATGGCCTGATAAGGTGTGAAGCGGCAGTTCATATCAAGTTTAACAGGCAGGTAAACGATACAAAAAGTTTGGGTTTCTGAGAGCGCCGCCTCACAAATCCATTAAACAAAACAAAGGAGAGCAAGTCAAGTGACACAACTAGAAAAGATGATGGTCTATGCAAAAGTAGAGAACGCAAGGATGCTCTCTCGCATAGGCGGGAGCAACGTTATCGCGGGGATGAAAGGCAGGGACGGAGGATACAAGGGAGGCAGGCCAAGTAAAAAGCAAGAGCTTTCTAAGAAGGCAGAAAAAATATTACTCTGCATAAAGTCCGATATGAATGTCCGCGCCATAGCGCAAGTTGTCGGCACCTCGCATCAAGCAGTCAGCCAAATCATTAGTAGATATAATCTAAAGGAGTTGGCTAATGAACAATCTTAGCTTCGCTTTCATTGCCTTCTTGCCGTTCACTGACTGGCAAGACTGTCAAGACTTTGTAAGATTCCATGACTTGCATGGATTTCACGATCAGTGTGTTGGCGTAGATACAAGTGGCAACCGCACCAACTACGAACAGGAACAAAAGCTTGCACCAGACTGGTCGCTCAGACCAAAGGCAAGACCTACATCAATTCAAAATGAGGCCCATCAATAAAGGGACGGCGATCTTGGGAGCGGCGTAAATCTATATAAGAGTTCATCGCCTCTTCCATTGTACCTTCCCACTCCATAACATTTGGGACAGACCAAGCAGCGCCCCAACGCAATTGAACAGAGTGAGCTAACGCACCCTTCTTCATTGCATCAGCGATGTTATCATAGAGAGGCAGTGACCAATCCACATTGCCACCAACATAAGCAAAGAGGTCAACAGCATGACAGAAGCCATCATCCTGACGCAGGTGTTTGCTCTTCATAGTTTGTGATGCGCCCTTGGCGACAAGAGCAGCCTGTTCTTCCTCGGTTCTCAAACCAATTCCAACACCAAAGTCTACATCAGTTACGTCAATCGCAGCCTTCACCACCTTGACCAGATCAGGGTGAACACCACGAAGGCGAGACAAACTTCTATCTGATAACTTGAATGACATCTTACTTCCTTCCAAAGAATTTAGTTGCCGATCTTACACCAAAGCTTGCAGCTACAATAACACCGAGCGTGTACTGATACCAGTCAGGCATAGTTTCTAAAGCAGAGAAACCATTAGCAACAATGTCCCTGCCAGTATCTCCAAGGAACACAAGCACCAATGGAATTGAAAATAAAATTGTTAGCCATTCGTCCTTCCAAGATGTCTGAGAACCTTGGGCCATGATCCGTTCCCAGTCAGCAACAGATGTTTCTTTACTAAGCATTATCTTAGCCTTGGCTTCCGCTTCAGTCAGCTTCAGCTTGGCTTCAGCAGCTTGCTTGTCTGTCTTACCTTTTAACCACCCTCCTGCAAGCTCTGTGAGAGGGCCTATAAGCGCCTGTATCATTTCGGTGACTCCTTACTCATCCAGATTCCAAAGCAGCCTGTGAGCGCCCCCATACAGACAGATACTAAACCTGATTGCTGTATGGTGGGGTCAGGCAATGACATATACCAGTGTACAGACTGATAGGTCAGAATGGTGACGGCTAACATCATAAGTCGAGGAACAATCTTCCAGTCATCTACAGTAGTGTGGGCCATGATAAACCTCCGTTAAATCTTACCCTGTGATGCAAGCAAAACAACAACAGCGAAGCCAATAATTAAAGTAAAGATTACTCCAACGCTGCCCCAGATAACAACAGCCTCGAACCTTTCAGCTTTTAATCTTGCTTGCTCTTCTTCTCTTTCTTTTCTTTCTCTGCGCACCCTAGCTCTGATAGCAATCAATTCCTGCCAAGCACTATAGCCTCGCAAGTGAATGATAAGCTCACGAAGTTCATCCTCTGCATCCTTTGCTTTTTGCAAAGCGACAAAGGTTTCCATTGCGTTCTCGTCTTCACTGCCAAACGCGCTGTTCTTTTTCTTATTATGTTTATTGCGCAGATCATCGACGCCATCGAAGAACTCACCAATCTGCTTGGTGACGTTTACTAATTCCTGACCCGCGGAAACAGCGGCCTTGATTGCGGCGTACGCTGTTAAAGGATCAATCATTAGCCTGTCATTGTCATCCGCAAAAGAAGCACAATAATAAATGCGCTACTGCCAATTAGAATAGCTTCTATTCTTTTGACGCGGTTAAACAAATCCTTAAACTGTATGTCCATTTCAGTTTTCATAGCAATAATCTGCTTTTCTATCTTGTCGATACGCTGATGCGCTGATGCTACGGTTTGTTTTGTCATGCTATATCATCCACAACTTCTATTTCTATGTAGTTACTATTAGGAAAAGTCTGAACACCACCCGCAGCAAAGGTAACTTGGAACTCGCCCTCGTAACTACCAACGGTTGCTGTGTCTGAGCCTGACCAAGTGTAGCTAACCTCACCTGTTGTTGCATTACTAATAGCAGCCGAGTCATTTACTGTGGTAGAGCTTGCTCCAGACTTCCGCATCTTAAAAGATACAGCCGCACCTGATAAAGTCGGCACACTTCCATCGCTATTTATTAACGTGGCGGATAAGATGGGTCTTGTGTCATTTTGTTTTATGTAGAATGTCATTACGCATCTCCTAATTCTATCTACAACAATCTAAGCAGCATTGGCAAACACTATATCATCATGGATAATTATGTCATTGTGATCTACACTCACTACAGCCATAGAATTACTGCTAGAAATAACTATACTATTGGAGCTTGTGCTCACTATAGCTTGAGCCGCACCATCAGCGATAACTATATCATTTGCGCCATCATCAGCTTTTATTGCGTTTGCTTTGATGAGCGTAAGATCGTTTGCTGTAAGCGCAAACAGACCAGAGCCAATTGATAAAGAGTTACTAGATGTTTCATCAAATGAAACAGCCTGACCTGTTAAAGTAAATGAACCATTTGAAGCTGTTATGTTTTTGTTAAGACCAATAGACGTGCTCTGCCCACTAAGAACAAATGAACCGCTATCAAGTGAAAAAATTAATCCCTTCTTTAAATCAACAGACTGACCTGAAAGTGAGAACGAACCATTGTTAGCTGTTAGCGATTTGCCTTTAATGAAATCAATTGACTGCCCTGTTGCAGTAAATGATCCTGAACCAATGCTTAACTTTATAGCGCGGGATAAGGTTGCTGCCTGACCTGTTAGTGCAAACGATCCACTAGCAAATGAAACTAACTCGCCTCTCTCTAAGCCAACAGCTTGACCAGAAAGAGAGATAGAGCCAGAGTCAGCAGTTAGATTAATCTCTCTGTTTAAATTTGCTGCTTGCCCTGATAGAGTAAACGATCCGTTTGCAGCATCTAGTTTGGTTGCTTCAGTCTGCTCAAAGCTAACCGCCTGACCAGATAAGGTGAAAGAACCACGCTCTGCTTCTAACTTAACTGACTTTTTAAGCGTAACAGTTTGGCCCGAAAGGGAGAACGATCCTGATGAGAAGCCCTCAGAAATATCTATGTCTATTTCTTGACCGCTTAAAGTAAACGCGCCATTGGAAACACTTAGCGTTAACACTTTGGTGTTGCTAAAGTTTACAGCTTGCCCAGATAAACTAAACGTACCGCGCTCTGCTTCTATTTTCTTAGAGGTATTTAAGCCCGCATCTTTTCCAGAAACTACAAAAGAACCATTGTTAGCTGCAATGTTTAAAGATTTACCAAATGCAATAGCTTGCCCAGAAAGACTAAATGTACCTGAGTTAGCAGATAAAGAGTAAGCATTGCCAAATGTTACAGGTCTTCCTGTTACAGAAAAAGAACCATTAGAGACAGATAAGTTAAGTGACTTTGTGAACCCAGCATCTTGGCCCGTAACCACAAAGTTCCCATGCGGCGTAACCTCAGTAATAAGTTTGGCTGCGCCGTGTAAACTGAGGGCAAAAGTCCCATTGGATGCAGTTATGTTAAGGGCTTTTGCTAGAGAAACGGACTGCCCAGTTAAACTAAATGAGCCATTGCTTGCGCTCATCTTAACGGATTTGTTTAAATCAACTGACTGGCCTGTTAAAGTAAAGCTTCCGTTTGATGCAGATACTTTTATTGCTTTATCTAAGTCTGCTGTATTACCTGTTAGGGCAAATGAACCTGAGGCTAAAGCAACCTTTACATTTACATTTAATGAGGCAGCTTGACCAGTAAGGCTAAACGATCCCGCATCAACTGAAATTAGGAAGAATCCTTCAGTTACCCTTGCATCCCCATTCTCAAGAATACGAGTGTCTGATGCTTCCGTTATGCGGAACCCATTAGCCATTAGTCAGCCTTTTGTATTGTATGTGTACCTGCCTCAACCGTCATGCTAGGTCTCCGTGACTACTACTCATTAAATAATTAGGGTCTGCGTTATATGAACTTGCTCCGTAGTCTGCCGCTCCAATTGTCCAGCTTGAAGCTGTTATACTAACGTCTGACGTGTTAAAAGTCCTACTATCTGTTGCTAAAACAGTTGTTCTTCCATTCACTGTTGCACCAGATACCGTTGGAGCATGAAAAGCGCTAGAAAAGTTATTGGTTACATTTATTTTATACGAACCCAACCCATTATCCGTAAGACTTGATAGATTAAAGCTATCACGAGCAGCAATCGTACCAGAGCCATTAAGGTTAACCCAAGCCTTTGCAGACCCATTGGTAACATAAGTAGTGGCTACAGTTGTTGTACCATCAGTTACATTGTGTTGAAACTGAGATAGGTTTAAAGCCCTTCCCATACTATTCTCCTAGCAGAGTAGCCAAGTTCAATGCTTTCAACGCATCAGGTGTGCTTGCTCCTGCAATACGGCTGTCTGCTGTGATGTCACGCAGTGTTGCTTTTTGTGTGGCAATAGCATCTGCACCTGACCCTGCTTCCAGAGCTTTCATGTAAGATACGTCTAATGCCTCAAGCCGTGGCTTGCGTTCAGCGCGAAGGTTGTCTTTGTGGATGTCCTTGGCCTTTGCCATGTCCACCTCAATGACTGCCTCGTTGTACTGCCAAGCGCCCCGAAAGGTGCGGTCAGTTGGAACTGTAAGAGATGACGCATCACGAACATCTCCGTTAATATTGATGTAGGTTGTCATGCTGCAATTCTCCAAGCATTTCTAAAGCTGCGGTCAGTTGGTATTAGTTCAACAGGGACGATCCGCATTATCGTTCTGTTTCCTTTGTAATCTCGCCACACAGAGGGGCAGATGTCTTTCATTATGAGATACTCAATGGCTTCTTCTTCTGTCATAGGGCCAATGGGTTCTGCGTATGGATGCTCTTTTGGCTCTCCATCAGCCACATCTCTGTCACGTTGATAGGTGTCAATCGGTGGCAGGATGTTGCCCTCTAATGCACAAGCAAGCCAATTCGGATCAGGGACAAGCACCTTGGCAGGTTCGTCAGGTGTGGCAGGGTCTTCAAAGACAACACGATATTTGCTCTGAACAGGGTCAAGGCGTGACTTGGCTTCTGCTAATCTATCCCATAGATGTGCTATCATGCTAAGTCTCCAAAAACATTAAGGGTTAATCTATCTGTGTCTCGGAGTGCAACATTTGGGACAACGGCAACAATTTTTATGGACGATGCTGACGGAGTTGCACTCCCTTCAAGTGAAACGGAAGCAGCAGTTGATCCTCCGTCCCGACCTACTCCTGCATAAGAATAATCACCATCACCAAAGGCATTAGTAAAATTAACCGTATATGTTCCTGTCGCATTATCAGTCAAACTAGATAAGTTCAGGCTATCCCTTGCCGCAATAGTACCTGTGCCATTAAAATTAACCCAAGCCTTAGCTGACCCATTAACCACATACGACGTGCCGACCGTTGTTGTGCCATCGGTGATGTTGGAAACATTTAGGGTACTCATGCTAAGTCTCCGTGTGCTGCTGAAAACGCATATGGTACATCACTGTCTGTGTTGTTGTCCCTGCGCCTAGTTACTGGACGAAATACACTTGCGGCATGAGGGGTAGCATCTGTTTGAAAACTAACTCCTACATTGTTGCTGCCAGAAGTCGGCCCACATGCTGCTGTAGTAGCATAATTTCCGTTTGCCATAGCACTATTTATATTTACTTGATGGTCGCCAGTTCCAAAATCGGCAACTGAACTTACGTTTTGGCTTCCTCTAATGCTCGGAGAAGTCCCATTAAAACTCACCCAAGCCGCAGCAACCCCTGACACTGCACGACTAGCTGTCTCACCTGATGCTTTTATGTTGGTGACTGTGAGTGTACTCATGCTAAGTCTCCTAAAACACCGACCTGACCTCTGTCTGGGTCAAAGAAAGCCTGAGTTGAGCTACTAGCATATGTACTTGTAAACCCAAATTTTGA
>Ga0208545_1000131_pt1 | contig 33144 bp, 48 predicted proteins | sample DEB08_DNA_12_FD_185498 | JGI IMG/M metagenome (GOLD analysis project Ga0208545, IMG submission 185498) | Aqueous microbial communities from the Delaware River and Bay under freshwater to marine salinity gradient to study organic matter... | ecosystem: Environmental > Aquatic > Marine > Coastal ... | reverse complement strand
CAAATGCTTCTTCTTCTGTCATCGTTTTGCTCCTACTGGTCGATCAGCTTGATCTTGATATTTGCCATTGCCATATGACGCGGTTTCCTCGGTGCGGTGGAATATCACTTGCGCGATGCCTGCGCCTGCCGGGATGCGTAGTGGTTTCCATCCGTTATAGACCAACTCCAACGTCAGAAACCCGCGCCAATCTGGCTCAATCACGGTGTTGAATACCGAAATCCCTCGCCGCGCCCAAGTAGACTTGTCGTGTACGATCCCGACCATGTATTTTGGCATCTGGAAGCGCTCAATCGTGCTGGCGAGTGCGAACCGTTTGAATGGATGCAGCAGCACAGACTGCTTGATGCGGATGTCGTATCCAGCCTCTGACAGCCCGTAGCTAGTGCCGTGCGCCTGCCGCTTGCTGTCTTCCATATCGACGATTGGCCTCGCGTGGCCTAGCGTCTTTCCGTTGATGATCATACTTTCTTCTCCCAAGGTGTTTGTGCCAGTGTAATAGGCGCTGGTGGGCGCTGTCGCAGCGATGATTGCTGTGCGTGCCTGAGCCTCTCAGTGACGCTGTGCTTGAGCGATCTGGGCCGATGCTTACTTTTTGGCACGTTTTGGTTCGGGTGCTTCTTAACCATTGTCGTGCTCCCTCTCGTATTCATCGCGCACCAGTTCGATCAGGTACTCTGAGACTGTCTCAGCCTCGACCTTGCTGGCCTCATTAATTAACCACCGCGTCTGCTCAATCGTGAGGTTTTCAAACACTTCACTAATATGCCCATTTCGCAAGTTGGCCGCTTTCAACAGGTGCTTCAAATTGCTTGCGGGCTTGAAAGGCGGTATCGAGCCATTCTTTCGGCCCCTAGTCAGCGCAGTTCTGACCGAGCTGCGCGACAGCCCCATCATCTCGGCGATCTCCTTTGACGTATGGCCCTGCCGATATGTTTCCAAAATCTTCAGCGTCTTCTCTTTGGTTCTTGCACCTTTCATCGCTTTGCCAGCCCCTCGCGCCACCACTCCGCTTGCATTGTGCCGTCACCAGCGCTGCCGCGAACCTCCTCGTTCTGAATGCGATTAAGAGTACCAATCACTGAGTTCTTTGATCGTCCGCCGAGGCGCTGGCCGACGGCCCTCCGCGTCCAGCCTTGGCCGATCAGCGAGAGAGCCTCGAGCAAATCTTCGTCGGACCATAAATCACTTCTCATTTTCTTCTCCTGCCATCAAAGTCTGGGTGCTTTCCGTATTTGCAACCATTAAAGGATTAGCTAACTCGGCCTTGTACCTGTCAATTTGCGCTCCGAGCATCGCCAGATCGGCGCTGGCTGTCGATCGCCTGACGCCGCGCGTCTGCGCCCACATCTCGTCGTGCTGCTTCTCCAGCACCGCGATTGCTTTCTCTAGGTTCTGTTTGCTCACGATGTCTCTCCCTCTGGACGCGATACTGGGCGCAGCGAGCAGCCGAGCGCCAGCAGGCACTTGCCGTCAGTGTAGAATACATGCTCGCCGATAGCGCCGAGCGGTGTCAAACTGTGCCGCCACACAGGCTTGACTGCACGCGTGTGGTAGTGGGTGGCACCCGTGCGCAGAGTTGCGCCTGAGAGAGCCTCCTTGGCCACTGTCTGAGCCGTTTTCCATGCCGCCTTGTCGTGGGGCGTGTCATCCTTGCCATCGCACCAGAAGCTAAACTGGCAAGCGGCAGGGCGGGTGACTGGGCGGCGGCTGGGCTGTTTGACCACCTCGCAGATCGTGTTTGGGAAGTCAGGGTGGGCGGCGCGGTTGATGACGACCTCCGCGATGGTCATCTGGGCATCCGCTGGTTCAGATCGGCCCTCATAGTATATCGCCATTGCGAGGCAGGCTGCGGCTGTTGTGACAATCATTGGTCCTTCTCCTTTTCCATGCGATCCAGAATGTCGAGCAGCGACAAGCACTCGGAAGCGTGGCCACCCATGTTTGCGCCAATTTGCTTTTGATCAAGCCTGATGATGTCGATCTTGCGGCGAAGTCGCGCCAGAATAGTTTTGCGCTCTTGCATCTGCTTACTCCACAAATTCGTTGGCGTTCTCGGCCCACAGCACGAAGCTTGGCCTCGCTTGGCCGACACGGTTGTAGATTTCCGCTTTGGCAATGCGGCCTGCGTTGAACAGGCGGTTGGCGCTGTTGCTGGCCGTCTTAGCGTCTAGGTCGCTGTACTCGGCGATCTCGCGTGTGGTCATGTATGAACCTCCGCAGATCAAAGCGTAAACCAATTCGTCGCGCTTATCCTGATTGTCGGATGTAGCGGATGTAGCGGATGTAGCGGGTGTAGCAGGCTCATCATCTAATCTTACAGCGTCCTCAGTGGCTATGACCGACACGGCCATGTGTGGAGTGTTTTTGCGCTGATCCTCTTTGTGATTCGGTACGAGGATCGCGAAATAGCGTCTGCCGCGCTCCAAGATCGCCCCGTCCGTGGCATACGGTGGGATAAACACCTGCTCATTCTCCTCATTTAAGGCAAATGCGAATCCGTCAGGATGATAATTCGTAATAAGAATAGTTTGCATTGTAGTCTCCTTGGTTTGCTTCAGTGATGTCAGAATACAGATGAGAAAATTGCAGTCAACAATATAATTGGCCTTGCGCTACATTTTTTATCCCATATGATACCCATCATCAGCAGAGGAGAAATGCGATGAGGAAAGAAAGTCGGGTCATACTGACCGAGGAGCAGCATGAGGCGTTGACCTATGCCGCCGCGAAAACAGGAATGGCGCTGGCGACATATCTACGCCACTGCGCACTCAAGGATGCGACATCCAAGGGCATCCACACAGAACAGCCGAGGGCTGACTAATGCTGATCTACGGGATCGACCCAGGATTCACTGGCGCAATCACGCTTTACTGGCCCGAAACGGGCGACATCGAGGTGCATGACATGCCGACGATGATGAACGCCAAGGGCAAGCCGATCCTGAACCACCACGGCATCCTGTCGATCTTGGAGCCAGAGGGTGACGGCGAGCGTGTCGCGTGGATTGAGCAAGTCGGTGCAATGCCGCGTCAGGGCGTCAGCTCCGTGTGGCGATTCGGTGAACAAGTCGGCGCGCTGCACATGGCACTGGCCGCGACTAACACGCCGATGCGGCTTGTGACACCTGCAAAGTGGAAGGGCCACTTCGGCCTGAACAGGGACAAGGGCGTGAGCCGTGGCGTGGCGATGCAGCGCTTTCCTGAGTTCGCTGAAAAGTTTAAACGCGTGAAAGACGATGGCCGAGCAGAAGCCACGCTGATTGCGCTATATGGGAAGGAGACGATGAAATGAACTACGCAGAATTTGAGGCCATGCTGGCCAAAGACCTACCGCACCTGTCCACGCGGATTCTGAATATGATCCACCACGGCCTGCACAAGGGACATGACTATATGCCTGTGCCAACCGTAGGCGACATCATTGCAATGACCGACAAGCAGCTTCTTCGGACCCCAAATATCGGGAAGAAGAGCGTTCGTGAGTTGCGCTTGATAATTGAACAGCAGGCATCGCAGCACGGCATCTGCATCTCAGAGTTCAAGGGTGTGCAGCGTCGCCTGTCTATCGCACTCATTGACGGCCTTGAGCTGGTCGGCGAGAAAAGGATGGTCGAAGAGCTGTTGAAAGCAATCAAGAAGGCGAAGACAGCCGTTGAAACGAAGCAGTCCTTGCGGGAAGTTATAGAAAGCATCAACCCCAGCGAGACGCCATTTATGAGCGTTCGCAACAGCGCTGAACTTAACCAGTACGAATGGAGGACCACGCTATGAGGACGGCACTGTATAGACAGTTCGCAGATGATAAATCTTTGCTGTACGTTGGAATAAGTCTCAATGCGCAAAACAGACTGTCACAGCACTACAAAAGCAGCGCTTGGTTTACAGAAGTAACCGACGTTAAGATTGAATGGTTTGACACCCGTGAGGAGGCTTTGAGGGCAGAGGTTGCTGCCATCCATGCTGAAAAGCCAAAATGCAACATTCACCACAACTCGCAGGCTCTTCGCGAAATTGAGGAAACACCGCAGGAGGAGTTTCAAGGCATGAACAAGCAAGTCATGCGGTTACTGGAAAGCAGCGGAAAGGTTTTCTTTTCCAAAAAGGAAGTTGGCAATTTTTTAGGGATTTCAAATTTCTACATCACTAACTTCATAGAACAAAGTAACCTTAGAGTGCTACAGCCATTCCTGCCCGACTCGCCGAGAGAAGTGTTTTATATCAACGACATAATAAACTTGATCATTGAAATGACGGAGGACAAATGATGATAACCGCCGACAATCTATCCAACACCGAATATCACGCTTACGCTGCCATCAGCAGCAGCGATGTTAAGATGGTTCACAAATCCACGCTGGCCCACTGGAAGGCCAAGGTCTACAAATCCAGCACAGCATTTGATACGGGAACTGCCGTGCATGACATGGTGCTCGAAAATGGAGCGAATACCTTGCGCGGCCCAGAAACGCGCCGAGGCAAAGATTGGTCTACTGCCTATGCCGACGCGCAGGCCGAGGGCAAAACGCTGCTAACAATGTCGGACTACGATCTGGCACGCAATGTGGCCGACAGCGTACTGTTCCACCCCGCCGGTCAGAGGATGGCTGGACGAGACGTGATCAACGAGGCCAGCTTCTTTGCCACCGATCCAGCTACAGGCTTGGAGATCAAGTGCCGCCCTGACAGCTACTGGCAGGAGCAGGGTGTGGTGTACGACATCAAGACGTGCCAAGATTCCAGCCCGCGCGGCGTGGCGAAGCAGATGATAGACTACGGCTACGCAATACAGGCCGCATTTTACCTGCACGTCATGCAGCAAGCTGGCATGAATGCGGAGCGGTTTGTCTTTGTGAACGTCGAGAAGACACCACCGTATGCAGTATCGGTGAACGAACTGTCTGAAGAATTTCTTGCATGGGGCCAGCAACAGATGCACAAGACCCTATCCAAGATTAAGAGCGCCAGCGATGATGGGTACTACCCAACAGGCTGGTCAGATCGCGTAAACGTGATCGAACTACCCCGCTGGCTGCATGACGCAGCCGACTTTACTGAAAACAAGGGAGCCTAAACATGGCAAAAACTGACTTCAAACCCGTAATGATCCGCAACGTGGAATTTCTGTATCCTCGCCTCAACGCGACATACAAATTCAACACCGCTGAGAAGCGCTCAGAGGAGTGCAATCCGCGCGCCCAAGGTGCCTCATACTCCATCGGCTGGAAGATGGACAAGGATGCCGCTCAAGCGCTTCACAGCGAACTGAAGGCGCACTACGAAAGCTGCAAGACAAACCCACCGTTCTCCAAGGTCTTCGGCATGAAGAAGATGGATGATGGCAGCTTCACATTCTCAGCCAAGCGCAACGGCTGCAACGGCCAAGGCGAGGAAAACAGCAAACCTACCGTCATCGACGGCATGAAGAAGCCGCTCGCCGACACTGCAATCTGGGGCGGCTCCAAAGGCTCAATCAAGGTAACAGCGTTCCCCGTCACCGATCCAGACGGCAACGGTGGGGTATCTCTCTTGATTGACACAGTGCAAGTGACGCACGCTGTATATGGAGGTGGCGGCTTGGATGACTTCGATGAAGTGCCGATGACATCCAACGGCAATGATGGCTTGGACGAATTTGAATACAAGCCAGCGCCAGCCGAAGCCAAGGCACCTATTGCCGACAGCGTGAGCCTAGACGAAATCCCGTTCTAATAAAAAAGCCCCCGCGGGAAGCGTATCCTGCGGGGGCTTGAACAGTGGAGACAAACAAATTGACAAGGGAGTTTGCAACGTGAGTTTAGCAAAAACATACGACATACGCAACAAAATGCTGCTTACAGCGCAGGGCAGCTTGGACACGTTAATCAGCAGTCCAAGCGCAGAATACAGCGGCATCACGCTGGGCCAGATCGCGGCGATGGTGGGCACGCCGCAGGCCACTGACAAGGCGAAGGCCGCGTTCGTTATCCCGTCCACATATCGCGCACACGATGGCCGCAACCACGCCACCCAGCGCGAGCATGGCGAATATTGGATGCTGGCGGTTGATGTGGACAAAGGATCTCCCGAACAGGATGAACTGCTGAATGCCGTCAGATCAATTACAGGGGACGCGGCGGCGCTGATCTACTCGTCAGCAGGGGCAAAAGCAGAAAACCGCAAGTGGCGCGTCCTAATACCGCTGGCACAGCCCCTGACGGGCGCAGAATACATTGACGCACAGTTAGCGCTGTTTGACCTCATGCAATCAGATCATGGCATTGAGTGCGATGCCGCTCTCAGCCGCACAGGCCAGCCAATCTACCTGCCCAACGTGCCGCCAGAGAAGCGTGACTTTGATGGCAGCCCAGCGTTCTATTCTTCCGCCAAGCATCGCGGAGAAGGCTACCTTGTCGTCAAAGACAGCCGCATTTGGGCCAAGGCAGAGTTTCGCGCCGAGCAGGCAGAGATTGCCGAGCAGCAGGCCGCAGCAATGCGCCAGAAGCGTCAGGCGGCACGCGATGAAATGCGCCAGAAGATTGGCGACGATGTCGATCCAGTGGCAGAGTTCAACGAGCGTCACGTCATCGGCGACCTTTTCCTCAAGTATGGATACGAGCGGCAAGGACAATCCGACAGCTACCGAAGCCCGAACCAGTCGTCAGGATCGTTTGCCACGAAAGACTTCGGCACGCACTGGGTGTCACTGTCAGGCTCTGACGCCAACGCAGGCATCGGCCAGTGCAAGACAGGTGACGTGACGATGGCGTGGGGCGATGCCTTTGACCTGTACTGCCACTTTGAGCACTCTGGCGACATGAAGAACGCAGTGCGCGAGTATGCCAAAGAGTTGCGGCCAAACGACTACGCGGCACAGCGTGAGCAAATAATGCAGGAAGCAATGTCAAAGTCGCAGGACCACAGCCTCAACGACTTTGACTTCGTGCCGCCAGAGCCGCAGCCAGAGCAAACACACAGCGGCATCATTATTCCGAACGAAGACCGCAAGCCGATCTTCTGGATCAAGGACGCGCAGCCCGTCCTGCGGTCATCATATCTGATCAAGAATTGGCTGGGCCGAGCGCAGATGTCGGTAATCTACGGCCCAAGCAACGTGGGCAAATCCTTCTTCTGCCTCGACATGGCATTCTGTGTGGCAGCAGGCATTGAGTGGCAGGGCGCAAAGGTTCGCAAGGGGCCAGTGCTTTACCTAGCCACCGAGGGCGGCAACGCATTCCAATCGCGATGCGTGGCGCTGCGAGAGGAATACGGCATGTCTGATGTGCCGCTGGCTGTAAGGCCATCGCCCATTGACCTGCTGCGCCCTGATGTAGACTTGGCGAGCCTCATTAAGCTGTGCCAAGACATTGAGCATCAGCTTGGGGAGCCGCTGGCAATGATTTGCGTGGATACACTTTCGAGAGCAATGGCTGGCGGCGATGAGAACGGGGCCGTCGATATGACGGCGTTTATATCGAACCTAGATGCACTGCGTGAGGCTACGGGAGCACATATTATGATCGTGCATCACAGCGGCAAAGACACAGCCAAGGGTGCGCGTGGGCATAGTTCGCTGAGAGCCGCCACGGACACCGAGATCGAGCTTGAGGTGGATCAGGGCATCCGCAAAGCCACCGCCACCAAGCAGCGCGATCTGGAGCCGCAGGAGCCGATTATGTTCGTGCTGAAGGTTCACAAGCTGGGCGTGGATGAGGACGGCGATGACGTGACCACATGCACAATCACAGAAGCCGACGAGGACGATGTGGCCGAGATGAACCAGAAGAAGCCGACGGGAGTAAACCAGAAAGCTATTGTCGCGGCCTTTAAGCAACTGCGGGGAGAGGGCGTTGGCGGTGAGAACCCAACTGGCGCTGGGTGGCCTGAAGCGCGCAAATTCTGGTGCATTGATGAAGAGGAATTGCGCAAGTTTACGATGGGCAAGATGACCTCAACCAACGCATCCAGCGCCTACACAACGGCTCTGAATGCGCTCATTTCAAACGGGTATATGGTACAGAATGAGGGCAAAATATGGGTTAGCGCCAAAGAAGGCAGGGTGAGGTGATCTACATTGACCTACATAAACGTGTATTGTTTGTATTCAATGACTTACAGTGTGCTTTATGTAGTTTATGTAGTTTATGTAGTTTCTGTATGTGAATATGTATATCTGGATCAAACCTACATAATATACAGAATACCTTTAGGTATCTGTATATGTGTAGATCGGAGGAGTGGAATGGCTAAGTCAACAAGCAAGAATGCAAAGAGGGGAACCTTCGAGATCGGCGAAGGCTCTCAGTTTGCCAAGCCGTGTACTAGAGCGGTGGCCGAAGCGTTCGCACCGTTCAGCGTTCTGTTAAGCCGAGCGCAGAACACTTGGGGTCAGCGGTTGCTTGAGTGCGCGCCTCCGCCATACGTTGCGCGCTATCGTGATCTGGTCAGCGAGATGGACTACGCCATGCAGGCCAGCGACGCAAAGACTGTCGGCGAGATTGCTGGCAAGCTGTGCAAGGCTTTGCCGATCATGCACCGAGCGGCACTTGATGCCGGGCATAGGCCAGGGTCAAGTGACATCGTTACGATGGAAGTTGACGGGCAGGTGTACGCATTTGTTGTGACAGGCGATCTGGGTCTCATACGGCGCGAGCATCCAGATTGGGTGGTGTACAGTATGCGAGATGCAGTTTACGCAATGAGAGGGCGTTTGGAAGAGGTTATGCAGGAAGCTGCAAAGCACTTCGCAGACGTTAAGATTGTGAACATTAAGCGCCGCGAAATCGGGGCAGACGAAATACCATTTTAGGGAGAATATGATGGGATATGATAACAAACGCAGCCGCGTGCTGGCAGAGGCGATGGATTTGGTGAACGGCGATAGGGCGCGCGACTACGGCACTCCTGCGGCTAATTTCGGGAGATGTGCGGCTGGGTGGTCTGTAATCTTGGATCACGACGTGAGTGCCGAGCAGGTGGCTTTGTGTATGGCATGGCTAAAAATTGCTCGATTGGTAAATGGGCCTCACGATGACTCATACGTTGACGCGTCTGCTTACATGGCACTTGCAGCAGAATTAAGCGAGTGCTAGGCTGCGAGCGTCTACCTTCACTCCTCCCAACTTGCCCTGCGCTTCATGCGTGGGGCATTCTTTTAAGGATTAGGGGAAATGGAAATACATATTGATATGGACCAAGTGGACCAAGATGCCGTTGATGAGGCTGTGATGGCAATGGTCGAGGCACTTACACATGTGGACGTGACTGCTGATGAAGCCATCGTGGCCTTGGGTGAGATGTTTCGCCTGATCGCGGAGGAAGACGCGGAGACGATACATTGAAAGTGACGCTGCCAGCCGTGCCTTTTGATGTGCCGCCAAAGCCAAGGGAGCTTACGGCGGCTGCGCCTTCATATGCGTCTAAGGTGAGAGATCCTGATCACGACCTGCTCGAGGCGGACAGCGATGCGCCCGTCGTTGACGTGATTGAATCTGCGGGCGTTAGATGGGGTCCGAGGCGTGATTGGGGCAAGGTGTAGCCGAATGGTGGAGATGGCGCTGTGTGGTGCCTTATATCGCCTCTACGGCGGCGTGGAGCGTACACGGCGCAGCACAGGCGCGTGCGCGCGGTGGCATCCTGCCGCCTCAATGTAAACGTCATTAACATTCAGCTGATGCGTTAGGGTGGACATTTAGGTGGATATGAATACGCATAGATTTATTGTATTGAGCAATATCAACAGCTTAGCTCAAACTGTTGGTGCCTCAAGTGGGCACCAATCCACATCGATGCGACATTGTGGTGCCGCTGTAGCCTGGCAGATCGGCCCAGACCCCCCCCAGCCCCGGCGGCGGCGGCGGGGTGTGTGTATATACAATCTCACGCACACGGAGACCCCCCCGTACCCCCTTGCTAAAAAGCCACCCCTGCCATAAAATTTTAAAAATTCTGGAGAAGCGACATGGCTGGCAAAGCCCTCAAGAAGAAAATCCTGACTGAAATTGCGGACAACGGCGGCGCTGAGTGGCTGCATGATCAGATCGCGAGTGGCATTACGGTGGCTGAGTTGGCGCGGCAGTATGGCTGCACTCGCAGCTACGTCAGCCGCGCGATCAACAGCATCCCCGAATACAAGACTGCCATGGAGGGTGCGCGTGAGGAGGCTGCGGACGCCTTGGTTGAGCAGGGCTTGGAGATGGTGGATGGGCTGAGCGCTCTTAGCACCTCCAACGAGATTGCTGCCACGCGTGAGAAGGTGAACTTTCGGAAGTTCATGGCTGGCAGCTTGAACCAGAATAAGTATGGCACTCGGCCACAGAGCAACGTGACGATCAGCATTGGCGACATGCACTTGGACGCGCTGCGGAAGGTGAACAGCCAGATGGCTGCCATTGACGCGGAGGACCGCGAGCGCGAGGCGTCTACGATTGATGCCACATATGAGGACGTTACCGATGAGTGAAGCCAACCCGTTTGAGGAGTTCGTCAAGGAATACCGCGACGACCCTGTGAAGTTTGTGGTTGAGGTGTTGGGCGCGAAGCCACTGCCGTATCAGGCTGAGTTCTTGCAGGCGATTGCTGACGGCGAGCGCAAGATGTCGGTCAGATCGGGTCACGGTACTGGCAAGTCCACGTCGGCTTCGTGGGCGATGCTGTGGTATGTGCTGCTGCGCTTTCCGAACAAGGTCGTCGTCACGGCCCCCACCAGCGGCCAGTTGTTTGACGCCTTGTTTGCTGAGTTGAAGCGCTGGATCAACGAGCTTCCGCCGCAATTGAAGCCGATGCTGACAGTGAAGTCTGATCGAGTTGAGTTGGCGGCGGCCTCGTCCGAGGCGTTTATCTCGGCCAGAACGAGCCGGGCGGAGACGCCAGAGGCATTGGCGGGTGTTCACTCGGAAAACGTGTTGCTGGTGGTGGACGAGGCGTCTGGTGTGCCTGAGAAGGTGTTTGAGGCTGCTGCTGGTTCCATGTCGGGCCACAACGCCACGACGATCTTGCTGTCTAACCCTACGCGCTCCAGCGGCACGTTCTTTGAGAGCCAGACGCGACTTGCGGGCAGTTGGTGGACACGGCGCTGGTCGTGCGTTGACAGCCCCTTGGTTTCCGATGAGTTCGTTGACGAGATGCGGCTGCGTTACGGCGAGGAGTCAAACGCCTTTAGAATCAGGGTTTTAGGCGAGTTCCCATTGGCGGACGACGACACGATCATCCCGTTTCACTTGGTTGAGGCGGCGATCAATCGTGACGTCGTTCTGGATGAGACTGCCAAGATGATCTGGGGTTTGGACGTGGCACGGTTTGGCACGGACAAGACTGTATTGGCAAAGCGTCAGGGTAATGTAATTACTGAGGTCAATGGCTGGCAGGGCTTGGACCTGATGCAGACTGTGGGGCGGGTGAAGGCTGAGTATGACGGCCTGCCGATGAGTATTAGGCCCAGTGAGATCATGGTTGACGTGATTGGCATGGGTGGCGGCGTGGTGGATCGGCTGCGTGAGCTTGGGATGCCAGTGCGGGGTATCAATGTTGCTGAAAGCCCCTCCATGGGCGACACATATACAAACCTTCGGGCTGAGTTGTGGTTTAAGATGCGTGGGTGGCTTGAGCAGCGCGGTGCGAAACTGCCTAGGGACGAGCAGCTTATTGCGGAATTGAGCACAATACGGTATAGTTTCATGAGCAGCGGCAAGATGAAGGCTGAGAGCAAGGACGAGATGCGCAAGCGCGGATTGCCCTCTCCTGACTTTGCTGACGCAGTATGTTTGACGTTGGCGTCCGATGCGGCGACTGCGATGGGTGGGCGGGCTTCGACGTGGGGTAAGCCTCTAAGGCGTAATCTAAAAGGGGTTGCATGATGGAAGAGAAACGCTTTTTGGATTTCTTGGATATGTTCGACGGCGGCGGCGCTGGTCAGATGGGTGACAAGTTTGAGGGCGGTGGGCTTTACTCTATGATCGGCAACGCTTTCGGCTCTCCTTACGGGTCCGAAGACCCCGAGCGCATGGCCGCTCGGCAGGCGTTCTACGGTTCTGACCAGATTGGCGGCGCCCCTATGACTTCGGCACCCCCGCCGCAGGTTATGCCGCCGCAGGTTATGCCGCAGCAGACTAATTGTTATGCCGCAGCAGACTAATTATGCTACTGAGCCTAACTACGCTGATCGCTTTGGAGTGCCTATGCCTGTGGATGGTATGCAGGCTGGTCCACCTGCGCGTGCGTTAGTTGGGCCGCAACTTAGCACTGCCATGAACCAAAACGGTGGTTACACGGCACCCCAGCTCCAATATAGTGGACGCGGCTCTGTTGGCATGCCGAGACCTGACGCAATGGCTTCTATCCAAGAGATTGAAGCGTATCTCCGCAGCATCGGCCACCCTGATTATCAATAGGAGAAACGCCATGAAGGCACCAGTATTCAAGACCTGCAAGGGCTGCCCCACCCCCGCCGCGTGCAAGCGCGCTGGCAAGTGCCTTGGCAAGAAATACTCGAAGTAGTGGGGCTGTACAGCAACATTGCCGCCAAGAAGAAGCGCATTGCCGCTGGCTCTGGCGAGAAGATGCGTAAGGTCGGCAGCAAGGGCGCTCCGACTGCCAAAGCGTTTAAGCAGGCCGCCAAGACAGCGAAGAAACCGAAGGGCAAGAAGTAATGGGTGTATTGGACTTCTTTGGCCGTGAGGCTGGTCAACGTCGTCGCGCAGCGCTTGATGAGTTTGGGCGCAGCGCTGAGCAATACGTCCCGCCAGAGTTGCGCCAAATTGTTGGCTTGCTGTCTGATATGACGCCGAATCGCGCCAATGAGCGCGCCGCTATGGCATCTGACCGCCTGTTTCAGCCTGACCGCACTGTGGGGCAACGTGTTGGCGACTTTGGTGAAATGGCGTCTGAGATCGCTGGCGTAGTTGCGCCCGTGGCTGTCGCTGGTCGTGCGGGAATGCCTGCGGCTGAAGCCCTACAAGAGGCGCTGATGGGCTTCTCTGCGGGTTCTCAGCAAGCTGGTCGAGCTGTTGTTGATCGCCTGAACCAGCCTGGCCCTGTCCCGACGATGTACAGCAACCCGCTGATGGCCCCTAACGCGCGGGGGCTTCTTAATTATGACCCAAAAACCGTTGGCTCTACGGGCGGCAATATTCGGCGAGAGCCGCAGGCTGTGGACGAGGCTGATGAGATAACGCTTTTCCACGGGTCGCCTTACGACTTTCGCAGCTTTGATACATCCCAGATCGGTAAGGGGGAGGGCGCTCAAGACTTGGGTCGTGGGTTTAGCCTAACTGACGAGGAGGTTGTCGCGCACTCGTATATGAACCCTGCTTCAAGGTGGGGCGACCTAGAGGCAATGGAGCGATACCGCCAAGCGGGTCCAGGTAGGACATACCAGGTCGGCTTGAAGGCTCGTCCAGAACAAATCTTGGACTGGAAAAAGCCGTGGAAAGATCAAGTGCCTGAAGGCACTCCGATTTACGACAAAATCCAAGAAAGCATGGCGAAGAGCTATGCAGATGACCCAGAGATGCAAAAACTGTTCCAGCAGGCAAACCTTTCGAGCGTGTGGCGTGATGATTTTGGAATGGAGGACGCTGCTCTTAAAAGCGGATTTGTAGGCAATAAGCGGCAGAACTTTAGCGGCGACACCGAGTTTACGGTTTTTGACCCCTCAAAAATGGAGATAAAAAAGGTTTTTGACAATGAGGGGCGTGAATTGCCTATAGCCCCGTCATCCCCAGCGCAGGAAGTCGCGGGGCTGTTGTCATCTGGGCGTGTGGATGAGGTTACGGACGAGATGCTGGGCAAGCTCACACCAAAAGACGAGATGGAGCTTTTCAAGCTATATCAGCGCGGCGCGACGGGCATGGACCTGCCTATGGGTGAAGCGTCACGGATGGCGCGGGCGGGTGAGATTGGTCACAATGTTGAACGAGAGCTTTACCGAGGCGGTGGAAGCGATAGAAAATCTTTTTCCGCAGACGCTGGAACCTTCAAGACACAGAACACTGGTGTCTTCATGGACCCAAATCCTATGCGAGCTGAAACCTATGCTAAGCAGGGCGGCGGCGTAGTAGCACCCTTGTTTTCTCGTTCTGATGCCCCGATTGTGTTCGGCGACATGTCTGAATGGAATAGACTAGAGGCTCCGTCCTATGCTTACGACCCTGTAAGTGATGTGGACATCCCGCTAATTGAGCAGGGCGTCACTACAACAACCGACGATATTGCCAGAGCGGCGAGACAGCGCAACCTAGCAGCAATAGAAATTCAAGATGTTATGGACCCTGGCCCAATGCGCTGGAGGAACGAGGACAAGTCTATTCGAGAGTACCCTCAGTTTGGTGCAACTCGCGTTGAATTTGACCCCGCCAACATCCGCTCCCGCTTCGCCCGCTTTGACCCTCGCCTCGCTCATCTTCGTAATCTGAGCGCAGGCGTTGGCGGCCTTGGCTTACTGGGCATGTCCTATCCCCAAGAGGAGCAATACTAATGCCCAGCACCAAGGCAGACAAGATCGCCGCAGCCAAGAAGCGCCACGGCTTCACGGCGGTTAACAAGCCTCGCAGGGGTGGCCCGAAGAAGTTTGAGGTGCTGGCCGTTGAGGGCGATACGGTCAAGAAGGTGAACTTCGGCGATCCCAATATGACGATCAAGAAGGGCCAGCCAAGCCGCAAAGCCTCGTATTGCGCTCGATCTGGTGGTATAAGTGGCAAATCATCGAAACTGAGCGCCAACTATTGGTCGCGGAAGGCTTGGGACTGCTAAATGGCAATTACAACATACACAGAGCTGCAATCGGCTATTACGGACTTTTTGAACCGCGATGACCTTTCCAGCGTAACACCGACATTTATCTCGCTGGCAGAGACGGACATTCAGCGCCGCGTGCGCCACTGGCGTATGGAAAAGCGCAGCACGGCTGAGCTGGATACGCAGTACAGCGCCATTCCCGCCGACTTCGTCGAGGTTATTCGGATGTATATCACATCTGGCGACACGAGGCTTCTTGAGCTTATCAGCCAAGGCGAGCTGCTGGATCGCAAGCGCAAGAACATGAACACAAGCGGAGCGCCGAGGTATTACGCCATTACGGCGGGTGAGATTGAGGTCTTCCCGGTGCCCGACGGCACATACGATCTTGAGCTTTATTATATCTCACGCATTCCATCGCTTAGCGACAGCAACGCCTCGAACTGGCTGCTGGAGGAGTATCAGGACGCATACCTCTACGGCTCCTTGGTTCACTCGGCCCCATATCTCAAAGACGATGCGCGCGCACAGATGTGGTCTGCGTTGTATCAAAGCGCAGTTGATGCTATAAACGCTGAAAGTGAGCGCAGCAAATTTGGCGGCTCAGGTCGTCGCATGAAAATCAGGAGCTACTAGATGAGCTTTTCAAACTCCACTGAAACGCTGGTTCTGAACTGGCTCCTGACCTCAGGTGGTGCCACACGCCCAACGGCATGGTATCTTGCCCTGTTTACGTCAAACCCTGACGAAGACGGCAGCGGAACGGAAGTCACAACTGTCGGCACGGCATACGCCCGCCAGACTGCTGCGTTTACCGTGTCAGGCAACACAGCCTCAAACAGCGCGGCCATTGAGTTCCCGACGGCCACGGCGACTTACGGCACTGTCAGCCATGTGGGTGTCTACGACGCCTCCACTGGCGGCAACCTGATCGCCTACGCAGCGCTGACCACATCCAAGGTTATCGACACGGGCGACGTCTTGCGCGTCCCTGCTGGTGATCTCGACATCACACTGGATTAACGTATGGCCGACACGGTCTACAGAACGGGCTTTGGCACTGGTGCATACGGTGTCAGAGCCTTTGGCGTTGACGGGGCCGTAAAGGCTGCGGCCAGCACTGTTGTCACGGCCAGCGCCACTGTCGCCGCATCAACTCGCGTGCGGCTGTCTGCCTCAATTGTCGTCACCGCCTCAAGCAACACCTCCGATGCCCAGCGCGTGCGTGAGGTAACGTCAACTGCGTCAGCCTCGGCAAGCGCTGCGGCCTCCTGTGAGCGCATCCAGCAGCCGTCGGCCACTGTGGCTTCGCTCGCATCGACATCGGCCTCCAGCGAGCGTGTGAGGCTGTCTCAGGCGGCACTAGCGCCGTCAGCGACTGTGACTGGCTCGGCGAACCGTGTGCGCCTCTGTGACGGCACTGCGGCGGCCTCTGCGGCGACAACAGTTCGCACTATCTTCCTGTATGTCTTCGACGCCAGCACGGCTTGCACGTCTAGCGCTGACGCCGTCGTCACCCGCGTGCAGTTCGGTGCGGCTGACTTTGCGTTTGCGTCTGGCTTCGCGGCCAATGCGATTGAGAAGTGGGAGCCAGAGGCAGGCACGCCAGAGACGTGGACGCCCGTTGATCCCGCGACTGAAATATGGCAAACTGTCCCCAACACAGCCGAGGTATGGACTGTGCTTTCCCCCACATCAACGGATTGGAACGCAGCCTCGGCCGCAAGTGCAACTTGGGCTGACGCCGCATAGGAGAACAACATGGCTGACACGACCACAACGACTTACGGGCTTGTTAAGCCAGAAGTAGGCGCATCCGAGGACACTTGGGGCGGCAAGATCAACGACAACCTTGATGACATTGATAACTTGCTCGACGGCACGGTGGCTGTCACGGGGATTGACATCAACGGCGGCACAATCGACGGGACTGTAATCGGCGGGACAACACCTGCGGCTGGCACATTCACGTCAGCCTCTACAACTGGCAATTTTGGGGTAGGCACGTCAGACTTTACTACTGATCTTGGTTATGCTCCCAAGCTGAAGATTTCTGGGAATGGCCCAGCCCTGTTCTTTGAAGAAACTGATGCAGGACAAAATTGGGCCATCGGTGCACTAGGTAGTAGTCTATTAATCAGGGACGCAACAGCGTCATCGGGGGTTGGTACTTTCACCGCTACTGGTTTGAACAGCACTGTCATCGGGGCAACAACCCCTGCGGCTGGTACATTTACGAACCTCACAGGTACTGCTGATGCTACACTTAACGGCCTAACTGTCGGCAGAGGCGCTGGAGGCTCAGCCGACAACACTACTGTAGGACGTAATGCTTTACAGTCAAACACTACAGGTAGCTTCAACACTGCTGTGGGACGTGATTCTCTAACGTCAAACACTACAGGTAACTTCAACACTGCTGTGGGACGTGATGCTCTAGGTTCAAACACCACAGGCAACGGCAATGTTGCTAACGGTTTTCAGGCTCTATATTTAAACACCGAGGGCGATACCAACGTAGCTCAAGGGAATAATTCCTTACGGGAAAACACTTCAGGCAGCGACAACACTGCTGTTGGTCATGAGGCTCTACGGTTTAACACTACAGGTTCCTCCAACACCGCTCAGGGTTATCAGGCTCTACGGTCAAACACTACAGGCACTAACAACACTGCCCAAGGTTATCTGGCTCTATATTCAAATACTACGGGCGTCAACAGCACTGCTGTGGGACTTCAGGCTCTACAGTCAAACACTACAGGTACTCAAAACACTGCTGTGGGGTTTGAGGCCCTAAAGACAAACACTACAGGTAGCCAAAACACTTCTTTGGGTTATCAGGCTCTACTTGACAACACTACAGGCAACAACAATGTTGCTGTGGGTCTATTAGCTCTGAGGGATGTAAGCACAGGCTCTGGCAACCTCGGCATGGCGGCTAGGAACAGTGCTGGAACGTACTCTCCTGTATTCAACCCAACCACTCACAACAACCGCATAGTAATGGGCCACACAGCCGTTACCAACGCCTACGTTCAGGTTGCTTGGACTGTTGTCTCTGACGCCCGTGACAAAGCTGCCTTTGCCCCTGTACCTCACGGCCTAGACTTCGTGAACTCTCTGAAGCCTACAGAGTACCAGTTCAAGGAAAATGGTCGGGACGGTGAAGCTGACGGGATCAAACGCTATGGCTTCTTGGCCCAAGATGTGCTGGAGCTTGAAGGCGACAACCCAGTCATCGTAGACACTGAGGACTTGGATAAGCTGAAACTCAAGGAGAGCAATCTCATCCCCGTGCTGGTCAACGCCATTCAAGAGCTGACCGCAGAAGTGCAAACCCTTAAAGCCAAACTGGAGGCAAAATAATGGACAACGACAACATCATTACCGAAGACGAAGTGCAGCAAAACTACAATGCTGCTATGGACAGTGTGAACCTGATTAACGCAGGAAAGCCTGAGGAAATGGATCAAGCTGAGTGGGATGACACTGTCGCTCGCAATGTTGAACATCTCAAGATCATGGTCGCCAAAGACTACTGGACAACACAAGACCTCACACCGCTGAATGCGGCTATTGCTGGAAGCTGAAGCACGGCCGTAACTTTTGCATATCTACCGCAGTGTGCTATATTGGCGGCAGCAGCAGCACCCAAGGGATTAAAATGGCTTTAATTGATCTGAATATTCCTGCGGGCGTCTATCGCAACGGGACGGACTTGCAGAGCATGGGCCGCTGGCGCGACGCAAACCTTGTGCGATGGATTGACGGCACTATGCGCCCGATAGGCGGATGGCGCACGCGATCCGACACTGCGGCGGCGGCTAAGATCAGAGGCATGATTGCGTGGGACGACAACAGCAACGACAGATGGCTTGTTGGCGGCACGCACGAAAAACTCTACGTCTGGTCAATCGACGGCACGCAGTATGACATCACACCAGCGGGCTTCACGTCTGGCCGCGAGGACGCGGTGGCATTCATAGGCTACGGCGGCAACCTTTACGGCTACTACGCCTACGGCGTTGCGCGCCCAGAGACATCACGCATTCAACCCGCAACATATTGGGCGCTCGACACATGGGGCGAAAACCTTGTCGGCTGCACTGAGGACGACGGCAAGATTTACGAGTGGGCGCTCGCCACAGGCACGCCCGCTGCCGTCGTTGCTAACGCACCAACCAACAACCGCTCACTGGTCGTGACCGAGGAGCGCTTCCTGTTCGCGCTTGGCGCAGGCGGCAATTCACGCTTGGTGCAGTGGTCGGATCGTGAGGACAACGCCACATGGATTCCAGCAGCCACTAACGAGGCGGGCGACCTTGAGCTAAACACCAATGGCCAGATTATGAACGGCGTGAATGTCCGAGGGCAGACGCTGATCCTGACATCTACAGACGCCCATGTCGCAAACTACGTTGGCCCGCCCTACGTCTACGGCATTGAGCGTGTCGGCACATCCTGCGGCCTTGCGGCAAAGCAGGCTGTCGCCGTTGTTGACGCTGGCGCTTTCTGGATGGGGCCGCACGCGTTCTACGCTTACACGGGCGGCGCTGTGCAGGAAGTTCAGTCAGACGTTTCGGACTATGTGTTTAATGACATCAACCGCGCTCAAGTCAGCAAGGCGTTTGCAGTCACCAATAGCAATTACGGCGAGATTTGGTGGTATTACCCATCTGGGGCTTCCACAGAGAATGACCGCTACGTTGCGTACAACTACATCGAAAACACTTGGTACACTGGCGACCTGGCCCGCACGGCGGGGGTTGATCGTGGCGCATTCGAACACCCCATTTGGGCCAGTGCTGATGACAACAAGGTCTACGAGCATGAAGTCGGTTTCAACTACGGCAGCCTCGCTCCATTCGCCGAAACTGGCCCGATTATGCTTGGCTCTGGAGACACAGTTGCGTCTGTCGTCGAAATGATACCCGACGAGAAGACGCAGGGTGACGTCAGCGTCACGTTCAAGACGCGCTTCTACCCCAACGGCACTGAGCGAGACTATGGGCCGTATGCAATGGCCAACCCCACCTCGCTGCGCTTTACGGGCCGCCAAATGCGCCTGCGGGTCACGGGCGTTAAGCTTGGCGATTGGCGCGTGGGCATCAACCGAATTGACGTCGTGGCAGGCGGGCGTCGATGACTCAGCAGCAACGCGCACCAGAGCCATACGGCGAAGACTGGAAGACATGGGGCCGACGCCTCATGCAGCACCTTGCCCAAGTTCGCTCGGCGCTCGTCCAGCAGACGGGTGGCGAGAGCGCTGCCGAAGACGGCACAATCATGTGGGATCGCGTGAACAAGTATCCAGTCGTCAGCAAGAATGGCGCGTGGCGTGAGATCGTGCTGTCCGACGGCCAGTACGAAGGCACAATCACGACAGACCAGACTGTGGCGTCGATCAATACACCATACGCGCTTACATATACGAGCACTTCTGTTGACGGCATCTCCAACGGCACACCGCCTTCGCGTTTGGTTTTTGAAGAGGGCGGCAAGTTCTTGGTCAACTTTTCCGCCCAGATCAGCAGCGCGTCATCTAGCACGGTCAGTTTCTACTTCTGGCCGCGACTCAACGGCGTGGACGTCGCTGGGTCAACTATGGTCGCGGCCCTCCATCGAAACAACGCCACGACGGTCGTCAGCCGCTCTCTTGCAGTCGTGGTGAATGCGGGCGATTATCTGGAAGCATTCTGGGCAGTTGATGCCGCTGGCGGTCGCCTTGAGTCAACGCTAGCAACCGCGTTTTCGCCCGCCGCACCTGCAACAACAATCGGGATAACAAGACTGCATGGATAACGAGATGGAACGCTGCAAGCCATGGATTGAGGCCGCCCTTGAGTATTCAGGCGGCACTCACGACTTTGCAGACATCGTTGATGGTCTAAGCAGGGGCGTGCTTCAGTTGTGGCCAACGCCCAAAGGGTGTATTGTAACGGAAATTGTGGTATATCCAAAGAAACGTGTTCTCAACGTATTTCTAGGTGGCGGCGAGTTGGAGCAGATTTTGGATATGCACGGCGATGTGATAGACTGGGCAAAATCTCAAGGGTGCAGCGCACTCACAATGTCTGGCCGATTTGGCTGGAAGAAACCACTGAAGGCACACGGCTGGGAAGTTCAGCACGCCTCATACATTAAGGAGTTCGGCTGATGTCAGGCGGCAAGGGTGGTTCAACCACTTCAGAAGTAAAAGTTCCAGAATACATTGAGCAGGCGGGCAAAGCCAACCTTGCCCGTGCTGACGAGCTGGCCAAGATCGGCTACACGCCCTACTATGGCCCAGACGTTGCGGCATTCACTCCTATGCAGCAAGCGGCGTTTCAGGGTACATCCGACATGGCTAACGCCTTCGGCATGGCGACACCCGCATCGCAGCAAGACATTTACGGCGGCATGGGCGCTCCGACGCAATACGCAAATGGCGTGCAGGGATACTCATCGGCTCCGATGTATGAGCAATCTCTGTCGCAGCTCGCGGAGGCCAGACCGGGGCAGTACGAGGCATTGATGGCCCCGTTCATTGATCCTGTAACTGGGCGAGAACCAGCCGCCCCGTTTGGCGGAACAAACCTTGGGTCCGCGGGTGCGCCAGCATCAGCACCAGCAGCACTAGCCACAAGCACTTTAACAGACCAAGAGCGTCGGATGGGCATTACGGAAGACCAAAAAAAGCGCGGGATGACCGTAGCAGACTTCATGGGGAGGTAGGGATATGGGAGGATCAACAGGCGGATCAACAGGCGGCAAAGGCGGAAGCTCAGCAGCACGACCCACAGCAGGGCAACCCCCCCGAGGCCAATACGCACCTCTGGCTCCGCAGGGCAACTTCAACGTGAACCAAGCGGCGGCTGGCGGCTTGCAGCAGGCCATGCAAGGCACGCAGGCTGTAATGGGCTATCAGCCTACGCAGGTTAACGCTACTAAATTCAAAGCAGCTCAGATGGGGCCAGCGGGGCAAGTTGCTGGTGCAGACCTCTCAGCCTACACCAACCCATACGAAACCCAAGTGGTCGATCAATCTCTCGCTGACCTGGAGCGCAGTCGCCTCATGCAGCAGAACCAAATGAGTGCGCAGGCCAGTGCTGGCGGAGCATTCGGCGGATCGCGGCACGGCATTGCAGAATCCGAGACAAATCGTGCCGCTCTTGATCAGGCGGCTCGCACGGCGTCTGGACTTCGTCAGGCTGGATTCCAGAACGCTCAGCAGCTTGCGGGGCAAGACATAAGTCGCCAAATGCAGGTGGAATCGGCAAACCAAACAGCCACCAACCAAGCTCGCCAGTTCGGCGCACAGCAAGGCATGACGGCGCAGCAGCTCAACCAGATGGCGGGCCTCAATGCAAACCAGCAGCGTCTCGGCGCGGCGTCGCAGATGGGCCAACTCGGCCAGCAAGCCTTCGGCACTGGTCAGGCGATCCAGCAGCAGCAGATGCAGCAGGGTCTCATGCAGCAAGGCTTGCAGCAGGCACTCATCGACGCGGCACGCGGCCAGTACGCTGGCTTCACAGGCGCTCCCGGCCAATCTCTCGGCCTGCCACTGGCGGCTCTCGGTGCGCAGCCTGATCAGTCAACGACGACGCAGCAGAAGAACCCTGGCCTGTTTGACTACTTGTCGCTTGCGGGAAGTGCTTTCGCCTCAGACGTCCGCCTCAAGACCAACGTCAAGCACCTTGGCAAAGAGAACGGCCACAACGTCTACTCGTGGGACTGGAATGAGGACGGCAAGCGCATTGCCGATCCGAAGCAGCCGACAGTCGGCGTCATGGCTCAAGAGCTTCAGGAGACGCATCCGCATCTCGTTGAGCTTGGCTCAGACGGCTTCCTGCGCGTCAACTACGGCGGGCTGGCGGCGGAGGTCGCTTAATGGAATGGAACCCTGCATGGGCCAACGCGATTGCTTCAATTGAGAGCCAAGGCAGCGGTGGCTACTCCGCTGTCGGCCCGCAGACAGCCAAGGGCGACAGGGCCTACGGCAAGTATCAGGTCATGGACTTCAATATCCCAACGTGGACGCAGAAGCACCTTGGCCAGAAGCTGACGCCCGAGCAGTTCCTAGCAAGCCCAGAAGCTCAAGACACGGTTTTCCGAGGTGAGTTCGGATCATCTGTGCAGAAGTACGGCAATCCGCAAGACGCTGCTTCGGTGTGGTTTACCGGCCGCCCTGCCTCGCAAGGCGCTGGGCGCTCTGATATACTCGGAACAACTGGCTCTAAGTACGTCAACAAGTTCAATTCGGCCTTGGGCCAAGCCAGCACACAAGGAGCCGCTCCAATGATGCAGCAAGAACAGAAGCCACGCGGCCTACTAGGCTCCCTCGGCATACAGAAAATGGAAGAAGGCGCAGAAGGCGAGACAGGCCAGCGCTTCTACAATCGTGACAGCTTCAAGGACACGGCGGCCACTCTGGCGCAGGGCTTCGGGCGCATGGGCATCATGGGCATGGAAGAGATTGCCGATAGCGTTGCCAATCAGCGGACTGAAGCGAAGGCGCGGAATAAGACGATGGAGATGCTCGGCAAGATGGGAACGCCGCAGGCAAATTCTGCGATTGAATACATTAAGGCGGGAGGTGCTGCTACAGATGCGCTGAAGATAGCATTCGAGAAGCCGGAGGCGGCCACACCATCGTCCGCAGTGGGGAAGCTGCAATCTGACTTGGCCTCTGGATTGATCAACCAAGAGCAATACGACGTGGCCCTGGCTAGCATGGCCCCGAAGGGAATGTCGCTTGAGATTGGCCCAGACGGTACACGCTTTGTGCAAGGCGCTGGCGTCTCAACAAAACCGTTGACCGAAGGGCAAAGTAAAGCCACTGGCTATTATGGCAAAGCTGAACAGGCGGAAGAGGTATTGTCGGCCCTAGAACAGCAAGGCACAGGACTTTATGACAGCTTAGTTTCAAATGTCCCCATCGCAGGCAACTACATGATCTCAAATGAATATCAGCAGTATAGTCAGGCGAAGCGAAATTTTATCAATTCCATATTGCGGCAAGAAAGTGGCGCGGCAATCGGAAAGGATGAGTTTGCAAATGCGGAGCAGCAATACTTCCCTCAACCTGGTGAAGGCCCTGCTGTCATCGCACAAAAGGCCGCGAATAGGCGGCGGGCTATCGAGGGCTTGCGGGTTGCGGCAGGCGAGGGTGCTGGCCGCATCAGTTCTTCCACGCCGAGCGGCGTTATTGAATATGACGCCACGGGCAAGAGGATTCAAAAATAATGGCAGACCTCAAAATGCCAGACGGCAAAATTCTCCGCTTCCCTGATGGTACGCCAGATGACGTGCTGGACAAGGCAGCACAGGAATACATCTCAGGCAACAGGACAGCGCAGAGCGGTACTCGAATTATTGCCGAGCTGCCCCAAGGCGGGAAGGTGTTTGAGGACACCAGCGGCAAGCGGTCTTTTTCGGATGGTTCATACGCAACCACTGACCCTGCCATTATTGAAAAGATCATGCAGGGCGCTACAGGCGGGGAAGTTTCAACAGAAGGCTTTGATAAGCAAACGCTTGAGCAAGTTGGTCTGCCAGCGGGTGTGGCGACGCAGTTTGTTCGCGGTGGCGGTCTTGGATCGTTTGCGGACGAGGCTCTTGGAGCGGTTATGGGCGATGATGCCCAGCAGGCTATGAGGGCGACAGCGGGCGCAATGGAGCGTCAGTACCCAAAGACAAGTCTAGGGGCAAACATTGCTGGCGGCGTGACGTCAGCAGCAGGCACTCTGGCAGCGGCTCCTGCGGCAGCGACAACAGCCATTGGTAGGGCGGTTGCGCCTACTGGGGGCCGATTATTGCCTATGGCTGCGCGCAGCCTTGGAGTGGGTGCTGTGGGCGGAGGAGTAGGCGGAACTCTGTACGGTTACGGCGAAGGTACGGACCCAGAGAGTCGAATGCGTGAGGCCCAAAGCGGAGCAATGTTCGGCGCTGGTACGGGAGGCACGCTCGGCATCGTTGCGCCTCTTGCTGCTCGCGGTGCAAAAAACGTAATGGACTACGCAAAAGGTACGGACGTCTCAAAGATTGCCCAATACCTTGGGATTTCAAGAAACGCTGCGAACGTGATCAAATCCACATTTGAGCGTGGCGGCGGCATCGAAGACGCTGTGGGCAACATTCAGCGGGCAGGAGAGCAAGGTATGCTTGCCGACGCGGGGCAGTCAGCGCAAGCTCTCTTGGACGCGTCAGCAGCCTCTGGAGGTCCAGCTAGTCAGACTGTAGGGACGGAAATTTCAAAACGCGCGGCAGGTAGTCTCCAGCAGTTAGAGGGCGGCCTAAACGAAGTTCTGGGGGAAGCGCCAATCGGCCCCCGCGATGCCGTCGCAAAGATTGCTGAGCAAACGAAAGAAGCTCGCTCGACGGCCTACGGCGCAGCTTATGGCACGCCCATCAACTACGCCTCACCAGAGGGCGTGGCTATTGAGCAAGTGGTTTCCCGCATACCGCCGCGCATCCTGAACGAGGCGATTTCTGAGGCCAACGAGGATATGGTCTCCAAAGGGCTTAAAAACGAGCAAATCATGGCCTCCGTAGGCGCCGATGGCAATGTGTCTTTCTCAAATCCGATGAATGTCCAGCAACTTGACTACCTCAAGAGAGCGCTCAACACGCTATCTGAGGCCAATCGCGGCGAGTTTAACAAGCAGACGGCGGCAAGTCTGCGTTACGCGGGCCTTGCAAGAGATTTGCGGGGGGCGGTAGGGGACGCTGTTGTCGACCCCACCACAGGTGCGCGTCTTTACGACGATGCCGTGAAGCTCGGCGGAGAGACAATTAGAGAGCAAAACGCCTTTGCCATTGGCCGAGATGCTTTGAAGCCAAAAACTGAAATTGAAGACGTGATTGAGGAGCTTGGGATTGATCCAAGTGACGCTCAAATTGCAGCGGCAAAACTGGGAATGCGCTCCGCGCTCCGCACCGCCCTTGATAATGTCAAATCTGTTCCAAGTGACCCTGATCTAGCGGCACGCCAAATCAACGAGTTTGTGAAGCTCGTATCTTCCGAAAATTCACGGAAGAAGATCAGAGAGGTCTTGGGGGATGACGCCCCTGCCATGCTCAAGCAGCTTGATGAGGCATCGCAGACAGCATTGGTGCGCTCAGCGGTGAGCGCCAACTCCAAGACGGCCATTCGCGGGGCAATCAAAGGAGATATTGACGAACTGACCGCCAAGGGAATTGTGCGTTCGGCCATGAGCGGTGAGCCACTGAATACGTCCAAAGAGCTTATCCAGGCTGTCACAGGCGAAACCCGCAAGTTTGACGCTGATCAGAAGCAGCAGATATATAACGATATTGCTCGCGCCCTTACTGAGAAGAGAGGCAAGAGTGCCGAAGCTGCTTTGCGCTATATTCAAGGCGCGATGGAAGGTAGAGTGCTTACTGAGCCTCAGCGCGACTTCGCGGCCCAACAGCTCGCCACAGCTCTATTTGCAGGCACTTCAGGCCAGCTTGGCCGATCACTGCAAGACGCAATCGTCAGCGAATAAGGATACCGCATGGAACCCGAAGACATGAACGAAGACGACATCATTGCATCCATGCTGGAAGGCGAAATGGAGGGTCCAATGGACGAGGCTGAAGACCTCGCTGACAGCGGCATCAAGCCGAAGTCTGAGCGCGAGATCGAGAGCATCGTTCAGGACGCCATGAAGGACGCCGTGGACTTTATTGAGGGCGAGATCAGCGATGACCGCATCAAGGCCCAGCGCTACTACGATGGCGAAGTAGACATCGGCCATGAGGATGGCCGCAGCAAGGTTGTGGCGACAAAGGTACGGGATACCGTACGGGCCGTGAAGCCAAGCCTGATGCGCATCTTTCTCAGCACAGCCAAGCCCGTCGAGTACGCGCCCAAAGGCCCAGAGGACGTGACAGCCGCCGAACAGGCCACATCCTTCATGCACCATGAGTTCACGCGCCTCAACGGCTACCGCGTACTCAACGACGCCTTCCACGACGCTCTGGTGAAGAAGCAGGGCATCGTTAAGGCGTACTGGCTGATGACGCCTCACGCGGAGATTTACACGTTCTCAGACCTGTCTGACGACGAGTACACATACCTTCTGGATGACGACACTGTGAGCGTGATTGAGCACACAGTTGAGTATTCTATGTCCATTGACGAGATGGGCATGGAAGTCGAGACGCCCGTCCACAGCGTCAAGATCAGCCGCCAAGAAGACAAGGGCGAGATGCGGATCGACAGCGTGCCGCCCGAGGAGTTCTTTATCAACCGTGACGCACGGAACATGAAAGACGCCTACATCGTCGCCCACCGCACTGAGATGCGCGCTGGCGACCTGATCGCTATGGGCTTCGATGCTGAAGACGTGACAGATCTGGACAGCTTTGACAGCGGATCAGAGATGACTGAGGCCGAAGTCTTTGAGCGCCGTGGGTACGATTCGGACCTGTCGGACGAGGATACTCAAGACCCAGCCATGAAGAACGTCACCGTGACCGAAGCTTACATGCGGATTGACGCAGACGGAACTGGTGTACCAGTCCTGCACAAGATCACGCTCGGCGGCACGGCCTACGAGATGCTGGACTACGAACCCTGCGACGAGATCCCATTCTCCAAGTTTGAGATCGACCCAGAGCCTCACGCCTTCTATGGCCGCTCATTGGCCGAGATTGTTATGGACGATCAGGACGCCGCCACATCCATCCTGCGTGGCATCCTCGACAACGTGGCGATGACAAACAACCCGCGCCTCGCTGTAATCGAGGGTCAGGTGGACATTGACGATGTGCTGAACAACGAGATCGGCGCTGTGGTGAGAATGCGTCAGGCAGGCGCTGTGCAAGACCTCACAGTGCCATTCGTGGCTGGCCAGACGCTTGGCGCTCTGAGCTACCTCGACGGCCTTGTAGAGCAGAAGACCGGCGTCACACGCGCCTCCATGGGCCTCGACCCAGACGCCATGCAGTCAACCACCAAGGCAGCAGTCACGGCCACCGTGCAGGCAGCCGCCGGTCAGGTTGAGGTTATGGTGCGCAACCTGGCTGACGGGATGCGTGATCTGTTCGGTATCATGCTGCGCCTCTACTCCAAGAACGTAGACGAGGAGCAGATGATGCGCCTAAACGGCTCGTTCATCCCCGTTGATCCGCGTGTCTGGGACGGCTCCATGGACGTCTCAATCAACGTCGGCCTCGGCACTGGCCGCGAGGAAGAGAAGATGATGGGTCTGAACCAAGCGCTGCAAATGCAGATGAGCGTGTTCCAGAACTACGGCCCGCAGAACGGCCTTGTGTCCATGACCAACATCCGCAACACGCTGGCAGACTTGCTCGCGGCGTCAGGTGTCCGCAATGCAGACCGATACTTCTCACCGATGACGCCAGAGATTGAGGCGCAGATGATGCAAGCCCAGCAGCAGGCGCAGGCAGATCAAGGCCAAGCCGCTGATCCTAATGCAGCATTCCTGCAAGCAGAGCAGATGAAGGCGCAGACAAAAATGCAGACCGATATGGCAAAACTGCAACTTGACGCCCAGAAAGCGGCTTCCGAAGACGACCTGAAGCGTGATAAGATGGCGCAAGACTTGCTCGTCGATGCGGCTAAGATTTACGGCCAATATGGAACCGCCGTGGATGTGGCAAGAGTGCAGTCCGAGCAGGACAAGAACCGTATGATCGGTGAGATAGCGCAGGGCGGTATGCAGCAGTGACAACGGAGATACGCATAAAGGCAGACGAGGCGCGGCGGCTAAAGGCCGACACCGCGTTTATGTCTTTTGTGCAAGAGGTTCGTGATGACCAGATCAAGGTTTTCACAGGCAGCGGAGCTTCTGACGTAGAGGCCCGCGAAGCGGCGCATGGGATTATCCTTGCGCTTAACCAGATCGAAATGAAACTCGACGCCGCTGTGACGGCAGAGACATTTCTTGATCGCAGACAGAGGAAGTAGCACCGATGGAATCGACTACCCTAGAACAAGCGGCTGAGAGCCTGCTATCGACATCCGACGCACCAGAGGCGCAGGGTGATAATCTGAGCGAAGCTGTGGACGAAATCACGGAGCCGACGGGCGAAGAGATTGAAACTGTAGCCGAGAGCGACGATGACATCGAGGCATCCGATGAAGATTACGATGATGACCAAATTGACGACGAAGACCTAGTAGAAGTAGAGGCTGAAGACACCAATCTCATCCCCGTCAAAGTTGATGGAAAAGAAGAGATGTGGACACTGGATCAGTTGAAACAATCTGCTGCGGGTCAAGCGGCAATCAACAGGCGGTTCCAAGAGGCTGCCGAGGCGCGTAAGCAAATCGAGCAGGCAAATTCCGCTTTAGCACAGCAGCAACAGCAACTGGTGCAACTTTACCAGCAAGCGCAGCAAGGTGGTTTGCAAGCCCCAATCCCACCGTCACGGGAGCTATTCGAAAGTGATCCGATTGGATACATGGAAGAGAAGCTCAAGTATGACGAGGCAAAGGCTGGCTACGACCAAAATCTCTATCACATGCAGCAAGTGCAGCAGCAGACAGTTCAGCAGCAACAGCAGGCGCATCAGTCGTATCTGCAAGAGCAGGCTGAAATTCTGAGGCAGCACATCCCCGAAATTGCTGACCCTGAAAAGGGTGAGAAGTTGAAGGGCGATCTGATGCAGATCGGCATGGATTACGGCTTCACCGCCGAGGAGATGGCACAGGTGTCAGATGCACGTTACGTCCGAGCGTTGAACGACGCACGGAAGTACCGGGCATTAGTATCCAAGCGTAAGCAGGCACAACAGAAGGGTGATAAAGCCCGACCTGTCGTGCGAGCTGGTGCAAAGAGAACATCAGACGGCCAAGCTGTAACTCGCAAGAAAGCGCAATCGCGCTTGCAGAAAACAGGCTCAATCAATGACGCATTGGGCCTGATCCTCAACTCCTAAGTCTTTGAAAGGACTACACAAATGACCCAGCCAAGCAACACATTCGACTCCTACGATGCCGTCGGCATCCGCGAAGATTTGAAAGATGTCATCTACAACATCTCTCCCGAAGAGACGCCCCTCTACTCCAAGTCGTCCAAGACGTCCGCGAAGAACACTCTGGTTGAGTGGCAGACAGACAGCCTCCGCGCCTCCGCTGCAAACGCGCACGTTGAAGGCGACGCAACTGCTGGCGAAGCTCGCGGTGCAACAACTCGCCTCGGCAACTACACACAAATCTTCAAAAACGCTGTTGTCGTTCCAGACACAGACGAAGGTCTGGACAAAGCTGGCCGCGCAAAAGAGGTTGCATACCAGACCCTGAAGATTGCAAAAGAGCAGAAGTTGGACATCGAGAAGGCTCTTTTCGACAACAACGCACGCGCCGCTGGTAACTCCACCACTGCCCGTGAACTTGCTGGTGTGCCTGCATGGCTGACCACCAACACAGTGTTTGGCGCGAACGAGGGTGCAGACCCAACAGGCGACGGCACAGACGCCCGTACAGACGAGACAACTGCTCTCACAGCGTTCGATCAAGACAAGTTCGACACTGTTATGCAGTCAATCTGGGAAGAGGGCGGCAAGCCAGACACGGTTTACCTCTCAGCGTTCCAGATGAACAAAGCTCTCGGCTTCACTGGTAACAACAACCAGCGTTCCGCAGTCCAAGCTGGCGACGAGCGTGTGATCAAGTCTCTGGCCGTGTACGTCACCCCATGGGGTAGCGTAGAGTTCATGCCAAGCCGGGAGAACCGCTCGCGTGACGTTTTCATCATGCAGGACAACATGTGGGAAGTCGCAGTTCTGCGTCCGACCAAGAACGTCGCCTTGGCGAAAACTGGCGACAACACCACACGTCAGGTTGTCACCGAGCTGACACTCTGCGCGAAGAACGAAGCTGCCAACGGCGGCATCTTCGATAACACCACGTCCTAATCGGGCGAGAGGGGGCTTCACGGCCCCCTCTACCCTTACCCAGCGGAGCTTGCCATGAAAGAAGTCATCGTCAATCGCATCAAGATCAAGTGCAGCAAGGGCCGCATTGAGAAGGGCGAAACTGTTATCCTGTCGGACGCTGAGATCGCCAAGATCACATCCTTCCGACCCGACAGCATCACAGTTTTGCGCGAAGTCGCGAAGCCAGCCGCAGCGGTTCCAGTAGCCGCGAAATCTGAAGCCCCCAAAAAGACACGGAAGCCTCGCAATGCAAAAAGCCGCACACTCAACTAAAATCTCCGAGAAGTTCAGCTTTGAAGACGACAAGCTGCTCATCAAGAAGACGTTTGACGCGTCCCACATGCTCAACGACGCGCAGCACGCCCGTGAGACCACGCAAAACAGCTTTGGCTCGGACTACAAGCATGTAGGCAACGTGGATCTCGGCCTGCTTGGAATCTGGCTCAAAGAGGCTGGCGTATCATGGGAAGATACGGAGGCAATGAAAGAGGTCATCAAGCGCAAGATGATGTCCAACGAGTTCTCCGCCCTGCGGGTGTGGGAGGGATCATACTGATGGAAACTCTTGACCTCTTTCTGAAATATATTGTTGTCCCTGTCTGCGCGTTTGTGTGGATGATCTACACCAAGATCAACAGCCACCACACCGAGATCGAGGTGCTAAAGGCACAGGTAGAAGCAACCAAAGCTGCGCATGATCGTGAGTTCAAAGAGGTCAGATCAAACTTTGCGCGGGTGTTCGAGAAGCTGGATGGCATAGAAGAGGCGTTGAGAAAGTGATGGACAATAAGGTGATTACCGCATCGCTCGTCAGTGTTATTGTGGCTCTGCTGGGCTGGAATATCAAAACGACAAACGAGCTTCAGCTTCAAGTGCAGCGACTTGAGATCATCCTGCTCAATGATGCGTTTTCGAAATAAGGAGACTGACATGCTAAACCAAGACTCGCTCGATCTGATTAAACGCTGGGAGGGCTGCAAGCTCAAGGCTTACAAGTGCTCGGCTGGCGTCTGGACTGTTGGCTACGGTTTGACAACCAGCGCTGGCTTCATTGAGGTTGGCCCTGATACGACAATTACGCAGGCCGAAGCTGATTGGTATCTTGAGAAGACTGTCGAGAAGTTTCTTGCGCAGATTACGCCATCAATCACCGCGCCAATCAATGAGAATGAGCTTGGTGCCTTCACCTCATTGGCTTACAACATTGGCCCCACTGCGTTTCGCAGGTCTTCTGCGCTGCGGCATTTCAATACTGGCAATAAAGATCGTGTCCCAGCGTCCATCCGCATGTTTCGCAAGGCTGGCGGCAAGGTCGTGCAGGGTCTGATAAACCGCCGTCAGGCCGAGGTTGACCTGTTCCTCACGCCTGTTGTCGCTGAGAACCCCACCACAGCCCGCACGAGCGCCACACAGAGCAAGACCGTGCAGGCTTCGGTGGTGCAGGGTGCATCGGCGGTAGGCGGCGCTGTAGCAGCGTTTCAGGCGCTAAACGGAACTGCTCAAATCATTGCGATGGCTGGCTGCGTTGTTATAGCACTGCTGGCAATGTATATCCTGAAGGAGCGGCTCAAGGCTTGGGCTGCTGGCTGGAGGTAAAGCCATGTTCACTGCGATCCTACTTGCTTGCTCCCTTGACGGCCACTGCATCGGCACGGCTGGCCCAGCCGTGAAGAGCTTAAAGGAATGCAACGACAGCCTGCAGATCGGCTGGATTATGTTTGAAGAGGCTTACCCACACATGATCGTGCAGGGCGCTAAGTGCGTTGCGTGGGGAGAAGCGACCTGATGTTCGCTTTGGCGCGGCTGAAGCTATACGCCACTGGCGCAGCGGTCTTTATCGCTGCGTTTCTGGGCGTATATTATCGGGGCCGCGCTGACGGGCGTGATGATCTTGAATATAAGATGAAAGATGATCGGCTGGACAAGCTGCTCAAAGCAAAGGCCGTGCAAGATGAAATTCAAACTGTTGACGATGATGATATTGCCGCTCGTGCTTCTAAGTGGGTGCGGAGCGACAATGGCGGGTGACACATACTGCGATCTGTCGCGTTTCATTACGTTTGAGGATCAATCTGTGGTTGATGTGACAAATCCAGATGTGCTTCGGCAGATTGTGCTGCACAACGAAATTCGTGAAAAGATGTGTAGTTAATTTCAAATGGTTGGTTCAGGTAAAATCAGCGCTACTAGCTTGGGGCGTGCGGGTGAGTTCCTGACTGCATCGAAACTCCAGATGGCGGGACTAGAGACGACCCACGTCGCTGGCTCATGCGACCTGCATGTGGCGCTGCCGAACAAGCGCGTGCTGCGCGTCGAGGTCAAAGCGGCGCTAACGCCCTCACCGTCGGGAGCGTTTAGGTTCCATGTCGGAAATTCAAATGCGGAAGTGTTCATGCTTGTCAGTCTGCAATTAAGTCTGATTCGCATATTTAACAAATCCGATCTAAAGAAATCAATGATCACGCTTCGGCCTGCTGAATTTACTGAGCAGGCCGAAGCAGATGACATCGCACATCTCTTATTGCGTTAAGCTAATTCT
>Ga0208545_1000130_pt1 | contig 33234 bp, 50 predicted proteins | sample DEB08_DNA_12_FD_185498 | JGI IMG/M metagenome (GOLD analysis project Ga0208545, IMG submission 185498) | Aqueous microbial communities from the Delaware River and Bay under freshwater to marine salinity gradient to study organic matter... | ecosystem: Environmental > Aquatic > Marine > Coastal ... | reverse complement strand
GCTGCGGACATAATGAGACTACAAGCCATTCATCGGGCTGAACATGATTTAGAGCAAGTGAGTATATAATGGGTAAAAAAACTAAGCATCCAGCATCTGAGACTGGAGCAATGCGAGAAGCATTGGGTGTGCCTTATTTCCGACAAGTTCCTCTTGAAGCTGTGGCTGCTGGCGCTGTATCTTTGGAGTATGGCGCACTCAAGTATGCACATCGCAATTGGGAAAGGGGTCTTCCTTGGCAGCAAATGATCGACAGTCTCAAGCGTCATATTGACGACTTCGAGCGCGGGCATGACTACGACAGTGGACCAGACGGTTCTGACCTTCATCAAGTTTGTATGATTATGGCATCTGCTATGATGTTATCTGCGTCAGTAATTCGAGGCGTAGGTGAAGATGATCGTATGCCTGCCACTGGAGAAGATGCGTTGTCTGCAAAACAATGTGCAAAATGGATGAAAGAACAACTTGATAATTCTAGATTGAAGGGTAGTTAATGGATATTGAAATTAGAACAAGCGATTTACAAGATAAGAAGCTGTTCATAGCCACGCCAATGTATGGTGGGCAATGTGCAGGTATGTTTACAAAAGCGACGAACGATTTAGCTATGGCGTGTACGCGTCATGGCATTGATGTGCGTTTCTACTATCTATTTAATGAAAGTTTGATCACACGGGCTCGCAACTACTGTGTTGATGAATTTTTACGATCTGACTGTACACATCTACTTTTTATTGATTCGGATATCGGATTTGACTATAAAGACGTGTTAACATTGTTGCATCTTACTGGCACAGATGACTACGATGTTATGACTGGACCTTATCCTAAGAAGACAATTTCGTGGGAGAAAGTTGCTAAAGCTGCCGAGCAAGGCTTTGCTGACGAGAATCCATTCATGCTGGAGCACTTTGTTGGTGACTATGTTTTCAATCCTGCTGAGGGTATAAAGTCGTTTAAGATCGACGAGCCTGTTGAAATTCGAGAAGGCGGTACAGGCTTTATGATGATTACCCGTAAAGTATTTGAAAAATATGAAGAGTCATATCCAGACCTCAAATACAAACCCGATCATGTACGCACTGAAAATTTCGACGGTACTCGCGAGATCATGGCGTATTTTGACACTATTATTGATCCAGATACAAGACGTTATCTTTCAGAGGACTATATGTTTTCGTATAACGTCCGAAAGATGGGTATGAATATTTGGATGTGTCCATGGATGAAGTTGAAGCATGTTGGTTCATACATCTTCGGAGGATCAATTAGCGCAATGGCAGCTATTAAAGCATCACCAACTGCATCAAAAGAATCTAACAAAAAACATTACTTGCAATCACCTAAAAAAGATGATACAATCAACAGACAGCAACGTAGGGCTGCAAAGACAAAGAAGGATACTTAATAATGAAATTTAGTGACGATACAGTCTCTATCTTGAAGAATTTCTCTGGCATTAACCAGGGTCTACTATTCAAGCCAGGTAACACTCTGACAACTATTTCCCCGCAACAAACAGTAATGGCAAGCGCCACTATCTCTGAAACTCTTGATGGACGCGCAGCAGTGTACGATCTTTCGCGTTTTCTGTCAACAGTATCACTATTCAATGATAGCGTTGATGTAAAGTTTGGATCTGAGAAGTTTGAGATTCGAGATGATCGCCGTAAGGTATCATATGTCTACGCGGCTGAAAACATGATTGTTACTCCACCAGAAAAGCAAATGAAATTGCCTAATGCTGATGTTACAGTTGATATCAAATGGATTGACATTGAAAGTGCTATCAGAGGCGCAGGTGTTCTACAGGTGAGTGATATTGCATTCACAGGCGCCAATGGTAAAATTCTATTGCGGGCTGTTGACTCTAAAAATTCGACATCAGATACATATGATATCGAAATTTCTGACTATGATGGAGAAGACTTTGAGATGACGATCAAAGTTGATAACCTTAAACTATTGCCAGCAGATTATACTGTTTCGCTTTCAAAGGCTGGCATCTCACATTTCAAATCGACCAATGTTCAATATTGGATCGCAGTTCAAGCTAACTAAGGAGATATAATGGCTGATCAGGAACAAGAAGTCCCTAAAGAGGGTACACAATTGCAGATCGTTGATCTACAAGCGCTACTGCAAGTCGTTGATGTGCTTTCATCACGAGGTGCAGTTAAACCAGAGGAAATGAGTGCAGTTGGTGCTATTCGCGATAAACTTGCAACATTTCTATCAGAAGTGCCGGCAGCAGCCGCAAATGAAACAGAAGGCACTGACGAAGACGCTACCGAAGCAGAAGCTTAATGTGGAGGGGGTGAAAGCCCCCTCTCATAACAATATTATATAATGGAGACTAATATGGTCAATGATGTAAATGATTTTCTATGGGTTCAGAAGCACCGCCCGCAAACTGTTGCCGACACTATTCTACCTGAAAATTTGAAAAAGACGTTTCAGCAATTTGTCGATCAAGCCAACGTTCCCAATCTAATTCTTTCTGGTAGTGCTGGTGTTGGCAAAACAACTGTTGCCAAAGCAATGCTTGAAGAGATTGGTGCAAACTATATCGTAATCAACGGCTCTATGGAAGGGCGTAAGATCGATACACTGCGTAATCAAATCGCACAGTTTGCGTCTACGGTTTCTTTTCAAGGTGGGCGTAAATATGTTATTCTTGACGAGGCCGATTATCTTAACACTGACTCTGTGCAACCAGCTCTTCGCAACTTCATGGAAGAATTTTCAAGTAACTGTGGCTTCATCTTGACATGTAACTTCCGCAATCGTATCATCGAACCTTTGCAGTCCCGTTGTTCCGTTATTGAATTTAGAATTACAAAAGAAGATAAGGCGACCATTGCTTCACAGTTCTTCAAGCGTGTCATCAGCATTCTAGATGAAGAGGGTGTCGAGTATTCGAAAAAAGCTGTTGCAGAAGTTATTCAGACGTATTTTCCTGACTGGCGCAGAGTTTTAAACGAATTGCAGCGATATTCTGCCACTGGTCGTATTGATGAAGGTGTACTCGCAAATAAGACAAGCGATAACATGAACAAGTTGATCAAGCTTATGAAAGAGAAAAATTTCACCGAGATTCGTAAATGGGTGTCTGAAAACTCTGATATTGATAGCGCGGTGCTATATCGACAATTGTACGACATTCTACCCGAAAAGCTTGGTAGCGCACCAAGTATTGCAGACGCCATTATCATTCTTGCTGAGTATCAGTATAAAGAGGCATTTGTTGCAAACTCTGAAATCAATCGTGTCGCTGCTCTTGCTACGCTTATGGTCGAGGCTCAGTGGAAATGATGGGGTTTTTCAAGAGAAAAAAGTACAAGTGTCTCGTATGTGAGAAGGGTGTTGGTGAAAGCTCTCCTATAGTTCGATATCGCCATGGTAATGGTGAAACTGGTGAAGCCAGACTTTGTAACAAATGTGCAAATAAATTCGATAAAGTCGAGTTGGAGGATAATGCAGATGGCTGGAGCGTTTGATTATGTGAACAATATTCTCTATGGTAAAAAGCCAAACATGATGCGCGATACAGAAAATGATACGCTGGCTGAGGCTGGCTACGTTGCATGGCAGACTAATTTGGCATTGACTCTGCATCCCGACACAGTTTTGAACGCAAACCTCATGAATCAATATCATCAGCTAAACAATCGTGCTCAATACGAATTTTATAAATATAGCGTTAGACCTAATAAGCGCGGACGCGTTCCTTGGGTTAAATCGATTGATGATGAAGTGTTGGATATGATTTGTGAAACGTATTGCTGTAATCGTAATGTTGCGCGTGAATATCTTCCTTTGTTGTCTAATGAGCAATTAAAAACCATGAAAGAACAACAACAAAAGGGTGGTTAATGATGGAAGATATTTTTAAAGGATGTGGCGTTGAAATAGAGTTGCCGGATTCTGAAAGCTTTTTAAAGGTCAAGGAAACATTGACACGGATAGGTATTGCCTCCCGTAAAGATAAAAAGCTATACCAGTCATGTCACATCTTGCACAAGCAGGGTAGATATGCTATACTACATTTCAAAGAGCTTTTTATGCTCGACGGAAAAATCAATAATTTTACAGACGAAGATAAAGCGCGTAGGAATACAATTGTGAACCTTATCGAAGAGTGGGGTCTGATTGAAGCAGTTGATCCATCGCAAATTGAAGAACCTATTGCACCTTTGTCGCAGATTAAAGTTCTACCACATCGCGATAAAGGTGAATGGGAATTGGTAGCAAAATACAGTATTGGAAGAAAATAAAATATGACTCACTTTGATATGGTTCGTGAATTTATGGAAGCGTTCGGGCAAGAGGTAAAAACCTCTCCCGAGTTTCCGACTCAAGGGATTGCAGATTTACGATATGAACTTATTGCAGAAGAAGTAAAAGAACTTCTAGAAGGTATGCTTAACTTCGATGTGGTTGAAATTGCAGACGCACTCACAGACATTTTGTATGTTGCATATGGCGCTGGTCACGCGTTTGGTGTAGACCTACAGGATCTATGCACTGAAGAGTCTAATACAGAACCGTCTAGTTTTCAGAGTATTCTATCGGCTACTATGGGTGTAGGTATTTCGATCAGAGCCAAAAGCTTGAATGCAATACAATACACTCTAACTGATTTGATTGGAGCTGTATACAAAATGGGTGAGGATCGCGAAATTAATTTACATGCTTGCTTCACAGAGGTTCAACGATCTAACATGAGCAAGCTCGGTGAAGACGGTAAGCCCATTCGCCGGGAAGATGGTAAAATTTTGAAAGGTCCAAATTATTCTGAACCTAACTTGGAATTTGTGCGCAAAGTCGTATAAATAAATGTGAGCGCCGTAATGGGCTCAAAAATCAATCTTGCTTAATAAGGAGATAACAAATGACTACACGTAGATTCACTTCAGAAAATTTACTAAACGATCCGCTATTCATTGGTTTTGACGGTATTTTCAATAAACTAACTCAACCAAATAAATCTGGCGCATCTAATTATCCACCATACAATCTAGTTAAAACAGGCGACTATACATATCTAATCGAACTTGCTGTTGCAGGATTCGATGAAGATGACTTCGATATTGAACTGCATAACGGTGTGCTATCTATTCGTGCGACTATTGATGGTACAGAAGATCAGGTCGACTATCTACATCGAGGTATCGCAGCGCGAAGCTTTGAGCGCAAGTTCACTTTAGCAGATACTGTTGAAGTCGATGGTGTATCTTTACACCAAGGTATGCTCAATGTTAAACTTCGAAATATCATTCCTGAGGAAAAGAAGCCTAAGAAAATTCAGATTGAGACGCATCGTCTCAGTCAAGAGATGCTCACAGAGTAACGGGTGGTTCCGTAATGAACCCGTGGGGAGCCACGGTTAGCTCCCCTTTTAACACACATCACAGGAGACAAAAATGTCAAAGAACCCATTCGAAATCCGTGCAGAAATGCTACAGCTTGCAAAAGATTACATGGATCAGCAACACAAAATTAACGTAGAATTTACTGAAAAAATGTTAGACGAAGGTAAAAAAACTTTCGAAGAAGTTCAAGACATGTATAAGATGTATTCAACTGAAGAACTGATGGAAAAGGCTAAAGAGCTATATTCGTTCGTTTCAGATAAGGGCTAACAAAAATGCGTTGGGCTTCACAAAAGCCCTTCGCTTTGTTACATATGCATAAATCGCTTGACAAAAGCGGTCATAGGTTATATACTACTCGATATGAAGACTTGCGCACGTAGTGCATCACTATAAAATGAAATGAGGGTACTATGAGTTTTTACACGTCTGTTCACAGATTTGGTAACAAGATTTTGTTTCGAGGGTATGATAATAAAGGTAATCGTCTTCATAAAAAAATTGCATTCAAACCCACACTATATCTCCAAACAAGTGATGCTGATACGGATTGGCACGCTCTCGACGGAACACCTGTTAAACCACTGAAACTTGAATCTATGAGTGAGATTAAAGAACTCTCCGAGACGTATAGTGATGTTGCAAACTTAAAAATATACGGTAACAACAACTGTGCGGTACAGTTCTTACAAGAAGCTTATCCAGGTAAGATTGATTACAAGTATAGTTTCTTGAATATCGGTAATATCGATATTGAGGTCGCATCTGACGATGGCTTTCCACATCCTGATCAAGCAGATCATCCAGTAATCTCCATTGCATATAAGAGTAGTCTAAACAACATATACTATGTTTGGGGTTTGGATGACTATGACCCTTCAAAGTGTGAGCTTGATTTGAAGGGAGCATTAATTCGATATGTCAAGTGTCAAAGCGAAGGCGAGTTGCTACAGAAGTTTGTTGTTTTCTGGGAGAACAACTATCCAGATATCATCACTGGTTGGAACATTAGACTATTCGACATTCCATATCTCGTAAATCGTATCAGTAAGATTTGCGGTGAAAAGACGATGAAAGCTTTGTCGCCATGGAATATTGTCAACTATCGTGCTATCGGCGTCAAAGGTAAATCTCTAGACGCGTATGAAATTTACGGTGTACAGCAAGTTGACTACTATGATCTGTTTACCAAGTTTGCATTCTCATATGGCAAGCAAGAATCGTATTCGCTTGATCACATTTCACATGTCGTGCTAGGCGAGAAGAAGTTGTCGTATGAAGAGCACGGTTCTTTGCACACGCTTTATAAAGAAGATCCTCAGAAATTTATTGACTATAACATTCGAGATGTGCAGCTTGTTGACGAGATTGATAAGCAAACAGGTTTGATGGATCTTGCTGTCACATTGGCTTATAAGGGTGCAGTCAACTATCCAGAAGTTTTTGGTACCACTGGTATCTGGGATAGTATCACATATAGATATCTGTCAGATAGAAACATTGCTGTTCCACAAACCGAGTACAAATCTAAGGGTGATTATCCTGGTGGTTATGTGAAAGATCCTCACATCGGTATGCAGCAATGGGTAACTTCTTTCGATCTGAATTCACTATATCCAAATTTGATTGTTCAGTATAACATGTCTCCAGAGACATTGCTGACTGATCCACTCAATCGACTCATGGGTGGTGTAGATTATTATATGAATGAGAACGCGACTTTACCGCAAGAAGCGATTGATATGGACGTCGCTGTTGCTGCAAATGGTACATGTTATCGCAAAGATAAGCGCGGCTTCATTCCAGAAATCATTATAGGTCTATATGACGAGCGCCGTGTCACAAAAAACAAGATGCTTGAAGTGCAGCAACAGAATGAACAGACGCCAAGCGCTGATTTGAAAAGAGAGGCGAATCGTCTCAATAACACGCAGCAGGCTGTCAAGATTTTGCTGAACTCTTTGTATGGTGCTCTGGGCAACCAATATTTCAGATACTTTGATATTCGCATCGCTGAAGCAATTACACTATCTGGTCAGCTATCAATTAAGTGGGCTGAAAGTGCTATCAATAAGTCGATGAACAAAATCGTAAAAACAGACAATGTTGATTATGTTATTGCCATTGACACAGATTCGCTTTATGTTAATATGAAACCGCTTGTAGATCAGATTAAACCGTCTGATCCTGTCAAATTCTTGGATAAAGCATGTTCGCAGAAATTTGAGCCAATCTTTGCTAAGGCATACGATAAACTATTTCATCATATGAATGCGTATGAGCCGCGCATGGAAATGGGTCGTGAAGTTATTGCCGATTATGGTGTTTGGACTGGTAAGAAACATTATATCTTGAATGTGCATAACAACGAAGGCGTTCAATATGCTGAGCCAAAGCTAAAAGTGATGGGACTTGAAGCAGTAAAATCGTCTACTCCGACGATTGTTCGTACTAAGTTTAGAGAAGCTTATAAGCTAATTTTGACTGGTAGCGAGAAACAGTTGATCGAATTTGTTGAAAATTTTGAGAAAGAGTTTAAATCTCTACCAGCAGAAGATGTATCATTTCCTCGAGGTATTTCTGATATTGATAAATGGGTTGATCGTAACGCGCTATACAAGAAGGGTACTCCTATTCATGTTAGAGGCGCTATCTTGTTCAACTCGAAGATGCTTGAGTTGGGTCTGAATAAGTACATGGACACGATTAAGAACGGTACAAAGGTGAAGTTCTGTTACTTGAAAACGCCCAATGTCCTTCGGGAAAATGTCATATCTTTTCCACAATATCTACCCAGAGAAATGGAATTGAATAACTACATCGACTACGATAAACAGTTTGAAAAATCATTTAAGGAACCTCTGCGACTTGTGACTGACTCTATTGGATGGAATTTAGAGAACGTAGCAACATTGGAAAGTTTCTTCGGATGAAATATACTACAATGAGGGGACTAATATGACTGATGATATTTTTGACTTTGGTTTTACTGCCGTTACAGAAGACGATCTAGCCTCTGTTGAAATCTCAAAGAAGATTGCGCAGGAGACAGAAGAAACCGCAAACGATTTGCAGAAACGTTTAGAGAGAATGCATAATGCCATTACACCTCTACTCGAAAATTTAAAGAAAAATCCCGAAAAAGAGTATATTTTATGGCCTGATAGGGTGTCAAAAATTGAAGAGTTTCAATCAAAATTACTTGACATTTATCAAGGTACATGATATATTAAAGAGATTATAACAAGAGGTAATACATGTCACTATTAGAAAAACTTATCAAATCGAGTACCATTAAATTGACAGCGCCAATTATGGACTCAAAGGTCTTTGGCAAAAAAGACATGGCACCAACATCTGTTCCAATGGTAAACGTAGCGTTATCGGGTCGCGTTGACGGTGGCTTGGTGCCTGGCTTGCTTATGCTTGCTGGTCCAAGCAAACACTTCAAATCGGCGTTTGCTTTGCTTATGGCTGCAGCCTATCTGAAAAAGTATGATGATGCTATTATTCTGTTTTACGATTCAGAATTTGGTACTCCACAATCATACTTCGAATCTTTTGGCATTGACATGAACCGTGTTATTCACACACCAATCAAAGATGTCGAGGAATTGAAGTTTGATATCATGAAGCAACTTGACAACATTGAAAAGAAAGATAACGTTCTTATTCTTATCGATTCTATTGGTAACCTCGCTTCAAAGAAAGAAGTGGACGATGCTATGGACGGCAAATCAGTTGCTGATATGTCTCGTGCAAAACAGATGAAGTCTCTGTTCCGTATGGTAACACCTCACTTGAACCTCAAAGACATTCCTTTGATTGCGGTCAACCATACGTATAAAGAGATCGGTTTGTATCCCAAAGATATCGTGTCTGGCGGTACCGGAGCGTACTATTCCGCAGATGCCATTTGGATCATTGGTCGTCAGCAAGAGAAAGATGGTACTGAGATTGCAGGCTATCACTTCGTAATTAATATTGAGAAGTCTCGACATGTGCGCGAGAAGTCTAAGATTCCGATCACTGTTACGTTCGACGGTGGCATTGCAAAGTGGTCAGGATTACTTGATGTTGCAGAGAAGGGTGGCTATATTCGTAAACCTAAAGTTGGTTGGTACGAGGCTCTTGATCCCGAAACTGGTGAAGTTCTAACTGAGAAGTTGCTACGAGCAAAAGAAATTCTTTCAAGTGGAGATTTCTGGAAAATGATGTTTGAGAAAACTGATCTTGCATCTTACATCAAAAAGCGTTATACTGTAGGAACAGGCTCACTCTTTACAGAAGAAGTGAGTGATTCGCCTTTGCCTGCTGATATAGAAGAAAACAATAATCAATAAATCGGAGCATTACGTTGATTGAAAGAACTATTCTTGCAAATCTAATGTCGAATGACAATTTCACGCGGAAAACGATACCGTTCATTGAACCAGAATATTTCGATGATTATGAAGAACGGCATCTTTTCAATGAAATTAGATCGTACATTGACAAATACAATGGGCTTCCTACCAAGGAAGCCCTACACATTACGCTGGGTGAAAATGATAGTTTAACAGAAGATCAGTTTACGAAGGTAAGTAGAATTGTTGACGAGCTTGAATATGACCCAGCAACTGATATTGACTGGCTTGTAGATAAAGCGGAAAAGTTCTGTCAAGATAAAGCAATATACAATGCCGTCAAGAAATCAATTCTTATACTTGACGACCGTGATAAACAATATGACAAAGGCTCTATTCCAGAGTTGTTGTCAGATGCGCTGGGCGTTTCTTTCGACAGCAATATTGGTCACGACTTTCTTGATAACTCTCAAGAGCGTTACGACTTTTATCACGCGAAAGAGGATAAGATTGCGTTTGATCTTGAATACTTTAATGAAATCACCAAGGGCGGTCTATCACGCAAAGCTTTGAGTGTTGCCTTGGCAGGCACAGGCGTTGGTAAAACTCTATTCATGACACATTGTGCATCTGCAAATCTGATGGCAGGCAATAACGTGCTATATATTACTATGGAAATGGCAGAAGAGCGTATTGCCGAGCGCATTGATGCTAACCTATTGGACGTTTCACTTGATGATTTACGTATGCTTACGCGTGAAGCGTATGATTCGCGAATCGCTCGTGTCAAAACGCGTACAACAGGTAAGTTGATTGTTAAAGAGTATCCTACAGCATCTGCTGGTTCAGCCCACTTTAGACATTTGTTGAATGAGCTTAGACTAAAGAAGAACTTCAAACCAGATGTTATCTATATCGACTATCTAAATATCTGTATGAGTTCACGAGTTAAATATGGCGCAAACGTGAATTCATATACATTGGTGAAAGCTATCGCAGAAGAATTGCGTGGTCTGGCAGTCGAATTTAATGTGCCTGTTATGACTGCGACACAGACAACTCGCTCAGGTTTCTCTAATTCAGATGTTGGTCTAGAAGATACTTCAGAATCTTTTGGTCTACCAGCGACTGCAGACTTCATGTTTGCACTTATCTCTACAGAGGACCTCGAAGAGCTTGGGCAACTTATGGTAAAGCAGTTGAAAAATCGTTGGGGTGATGTTGGTGCACCTAAACGATTTGTTGTAGGTATCGATAGGTCTAAAATGCGACTCTTCGATGCAGAAGAGTCTGCTCAGCAAGGTATTATGGGTTCACCATCAGGCAATAAAAAGAACAATGATGTTGCACTTATGGATGATACAGCATTCGGCGGACGTCTAGAAGACGAAATGCGATCTGGTAGAGGTAAACATAAAAAGAGAAGTTTTGAGGGCGTAGTCTAATGTATACCGTAAAGGAAAATAATGATACCAGTAAATGGGAAATCTACGAGATCACTACAGATCAGCGTGTACAGAGTTGTAGAACCAAAGACGAAGCAAGGCGATTAACGAGATTGTTAAACCTAGGATCAGGCTTCAACGGTTTTACGCCAAGGTTCATCACGGTCGAGTACATTTGAGACATCCACAAACAAAAAGAAAGGTCGTCCAATAGAACGACCTTTCTTTAAATTTGATCAATGCGCGATGTCGAGAGGAACCCCACCTGCACTAAACGTGCCGCCCCGACTATTCCTTTCGTGATGTTGAATTTATCTCTGATCACACTTGCCTCTTATGCTATGCATAGCTCCACGCACCCATGATGTTATTTATACAAATAAAAACTTGGAAACCACTTGACAATGAACTTTTTTTCAATTATATTGATTTTGTAGCAAAGAGGTGATAATGCTTTACGAAATCGAAGGTATAAGTTCGCATTTTGATGTTGAAGAACTTGATAGCGTTGTGTTTCATGCTATCAAGTTCCTTTCTATGCCTGAGAATACGCTGCTCACCATTCGCTTCTCTGATGATATCGAGTCAGCTGGATATTGTGATGAAGTTGACTTGGACGAAGGTATCGTTGAAATTGAACTAAATAATAGTCTTGATTTAAACGAAACTATTATGACAATTTTTCATGAGATGGTGCATTGTCGTCAAATACTTGAAGGACGACTTGTGCAAGGTAATCCTAGTACGTGGGATGGTATAGAGTATACGTGCGACTACATGAATTTACCTTGGGAAATAGAGGCATATGCACTAGAAGGAAGAATGTATGAAGAATATCGAGAATCTAGATAAAGAATTTATGGACGTCACCGATAGAGATATTGATATGTTGGTACCATGGTTTTTGATGGCATCATATGCATATGACGTTCAAGAAGAACCAATTCTGAGTGATGCCACATATGATAAAATGCTTAGGCGAATGATTGATAACTGGGACGATATCAACCATCCGAACAAACATTATATACTAAAAGATGATCTTGAAACTGGAAAGTTTCGATGTGAATACCCCAAACGCGTCAAAGACGCTATTAATACTTTGAAGGACTCTTGCTATGAAAAATAAAACACTCCGAGATGAAATCGTTGATGCACTTGACGAAGCTCGTATACTGGAATGTGCGATGGAACGATTTGATAGAGATCGTATGCTATTTGTTGCGCAGAGATTAAGTGGCGCGCCGTACTCATTTATTACAGAAGTATATTCAAAACTTTAAAATGCCAAAAGCAAAGCAGAGTAAACAAGAGAGAGCAGCGCAAGCCAAGAAAGAACACGAAGCATGGCTTGTTTCAATGGGATACAAAGGCGGTAAGTCGCTAAGAGGTAAACATGGTCGTAGAATTGGGGTTCATTCTGTTCCTAACTTGCGTGATGGCATACACGAAATGCCAGACACGTCTGATGCTATCTGTAGTAACGGTAGTAAACGAGAGTCCGCAAAGTATACAGGTACACTCGTCAAAGGTATTGCCACGATGCACAAATCGAACGCAGTTCCTATAACAAGCGGTGAACAAGCAATTGAGATATCGAAAATGAGGCGCTGATGCGTCTCTTTTCTTTTTATAAATAAGAGTGTAATTATCAATTAACGGAAAGTAGTATGATTAGATTTAAGCGGTACTTGTCAGAAGCAACTCTTGCGGGCAAGTCAACTAACGGTACTCCAAATGCAATGAAGTATGTTGTTGACAATCCTAAAGCCATGGAGATAGAGTATGAAATTGAAAAAGGCAAAAAGAATGTACCTGTCTTTGAATTAACTTCAGCGGGTACCGCCGGCTCTCCCATTCGTACAATTGAAGCTGGTCAAAAGTTCAAACTTAGATCAAAAAAACTGATTAGCTTGGATGAGTATTATCCATCTAACAGAAATCCTTTTGGTTTAGACACTGAACTGGGAGTTATACCCATTAGCTTCGTTCGTAAGCCTTCAGGCTTTAAAGCTATGGATGCTGAAATTATTGCTACCAATTCTCTTGATACTGAAATCAAAAAAGCTGTAAGTGAGAATGATGGTAAAGGTATCACAGTCAAGATAGGTAAGTTTACAATCAAAGATGTTGTCGCTGCAGGATCAGATCACATCAAAGGTGATCCCAAGGCAGATATCGCACTCATGGATTCTAGAGGTAAAGAAGTAGGATTTATATCGCATAAAAAAGAGGGTGGTGCTAAAGGATTCTCACAATATGGTGGTATCTCTATGTCTTCTGGATTAAAGCATAAAGAGATTGAATCGTTTATAAAAGCTATAGAAGACCACTATAACGGAGAGTCCGTCAAATCTGGCGATGCATTCTTTAGACTACTCAAAGACCCAAAACTAATCAATGCATCTATCTATGGTCCAGAATACGGTGGTAGTTTTGGCAGAGAAAACGTCCATTGCATTGGTCAAGGTAATCCCCTTTTGACTAAAAATAGAAATGTTTGGGAACTCGAATTTTCTGAAACTATGCATGTCAATGGCGATTATCGTTTTGCGACTAATGGTAAATTTACTGCAGTCTTCGGTGCCACTTATAGATCGGGTCGTAAAATAAGATCGGCTTCAGGTAATGAAGTCAGAAATATTCGTGCAGCAATATATCCTATAGCGTATATGGAAACGAGAAAGAAGTTAAAGGAACTGTAATGTTAAAATTTTCATCGTTTCTAGCAGAAGAGAAGAATACTCATATGGAACACCTTGAGGATGCTATCCTCAACGCAGGTGTAAATGGCGCGAGACAGGCAATCAACCATCTAAGAGCATTGCGTGATATGCTTGCAGGTAACACTAATGCTCCCGTGAACGTGACAATTAAGTGGGACGGCGCGCCGGCGGTGTTTGCTGGAACTGATCCTAGTGATGGTAAGTTCTTTGTCGCAAAGAAAGGTATCTTCAATAAGAATCCTAAAATATATAAATCAAACTCTGATATAGATGATGACACCTCAGGTGATTTGAATACAAAATTGAAGCTGGCACTAAAGCACTTGCCAGCACTTGGCATTAAAGGAGTAGTTCAAGGTGATTTCTTATATTCGCGGGAGGATATCAAGGACATTGATATTGACGGAGAACCGCATATTACTTTCCATCCTAATACGATTGTTTATGCGATACCAAAGAAAAGCGAACTCGCAAAAACAATACTTAAATCCAGAATCGGAGTGGTTTGGCACACTACGTACCGAGGAGACTCTTTTGAAACAATGTCTGCTAGTTTTGGAGAGGAGATTGCAAGCGGTCTCAAAAAAACTTCAGAAGTCTGGTCGTTAGACGCAACGTACAGAGATTTGTCAGGTTCAGCTACAATGACGAAAGCTGAAACAAAAGCGGTGACAGATATTCTTTCAAATGCAGGTAGACTATTCAGAAAGCTAGATCGAAAAGTTCTTGACGGTATATCGGACGATCCAGAAAGACTAATGCGAACAAAGGTTTTTGTCAATAGTAAAATTCGTGAAGGTCAGCGCATCGGAAATCCTAAGAAATTTGTCGATGATCTTGTCAAGTACATCAACGATTACTATGGTAAAGAAGAATCCAAGCGTACATCTGAAAAAGGTAAAATCACTCAGCGTCAGAAAAACGAAACTGTGCTCGAATACTTCAACAGAGTTGACAAGCGCGAGATTGTCAAGATGTTTGAGATGTACAATCTACTGATAGACGCTAAGTTGATTATCATAAAAAAACTTGACAAGGCAAAACAGATCGACACGCTATTGCTTACACCTAACGGATACAAAGTAACAGGTCAAGAAGGATTTGTTGCAATCGATCACACGGGAAAGAACGCAATAAAACTTGTTGACAGATTGCAATTCTCACACGCAAATTTCTCATCAGATATTATCAAGGGTTGGGATAAGTAATTACATAAATAGCAGAAACATGTTATATATTAAGGTAGACATATGAGCAAGTATTATCCAGTAGAAGACACATTCTTGAACGCCTCTCGTGGTTTGATTAAGGGTGGTTCAGTAAGAAACATTTTCGGCAAAGCACTTGGTACAGGCTCAATTGTGACTGCTGAATATAGAACGCCATGGGAACTCGCCAGTAACTACGCTTTTCCTACAGCGGCGTCTGTAATGAGTATTGTGAGTACAAGCGAAACAGATGACTCACAAATACTAGTCTCTGGATTGGATATTAACTTTGAGCCAGTATCACAAGTCGTTACTCTAACTGGGTTGACTCCAGTTATCACTACAGTAGAATTTTATCGCATCAACGATCTTGTTGAACTCAGCGATAATTTGGCAGGAGATGTGACTGCTTCTGCTGGTGGTACAGTTTATGGTAAAATAATTTCTGGAACTGGTAAGATGCAGTCTGCACACTATACTGTACCTGCAGGACATTGTTTCTATCTATATCGTATCGACGCCTTTGCAACGGATTCGAATGGTGGTAAAGCTGCTTTCTTTAGAAACTATGTTGGTAACAACACGGCAAATACTATATTCAGAGTTGCTGAAACACAGTTCTTCAACAACATGAATATCGTAAGACGATTCCCATTCAAATATGATCAAAAGTCTGACATTAAATTGCAATTGAAATCTTCTTCGGGTTCAATTGACGGTTCTATTTTTGCTGAAGGATTGCTTTTAGCTGAGCCACTAGGCGGCTGATATTTTGTCACATGTGCGTATTACGCATAACGGGGTTGAGAGTTTAACAAGACTCTCGACCCCTTTTTTCTGCACCTGCATTATAAATATGCGTATGAGCAAAGGCTCAATTACACAACACATACAGGAGAAATAAATGTCACATGCAATGATATATGCAAAGGGCATTCTAGCAGAGTGTATAACATCACTCGTGGAATTGATCGACGACATTAAGCTATCACACAAACACAGAAAAGATGTTAATAGAACAATCTCAGAATTGAGCAAGCTTACAGACAGAGAACTTGCTGATTTAGGCATGAATCGTGGAATGATTCGACAGGTTGCAGAAGGTACAGTTAATTGCGAAGGTCGTATTGCGAAATGAACATTCTTTCAAAATTATTAAATAGATTTATGAGAGCATTCGAAATAGCTGGGTATCTTAGGGCAGGTAACGTTATGCGACAGTATGGTCTAGACGAACACGCAAAAAGTTGCTTTACTATGGCTAACGAGCTAAGAGCGAAAAAATAATAAATAGACTTGAGGTCTATTAATCACAAAGGCGGGCTTCGGCGCGCCTTTTTCTGTTTAGAGACTATAACTTTAGTAACGATCTAATATGGAATATAGTAATGACCACGCATAAAGAACTTACATCATACAGAGAATGTGGACACGAAGGTGTCGATGAACTTCTTTGGGTTACCACAGATACAGGCGCTTTTGGTCACGAAAATGATGGACCTCTTAGAGACTGGATAAAAGGTAAAGACAACATATTAGAACATGCTGAAAAATTTGACACTGTTGTTCAGGCTGGCGGAAACTGTGGAATGTACGCTAGATTTTACAAGAATTATTTTAAAGAAGTCTATACATTCGAACCCGATGAACTTAACTACTACTGCTTAGACGCAAATTGTCAGGGAGAAGATTTTCATAAGTTTCTAGGTGGACTCGGAAACACTAGAGAGAAGTTTTCACTAAAAGCTGGTAGTGAGACTAATGTTGGAACGCATAAAATTGTTGAATCCGCTGGGGATGTACAGATGTACATGTTAGATGACATGAACCTAAACCATTGTGATTTAATTCACTATGACTTAGAAGGTTATGAAGAAACTGCACTTAAAGGATCGATAGAAACTATAAAAAGATTTAAGCCTGTTATCGTGGTAGAAAGACTTAGTGGAAGCGATTTACTAGAAAATCTGGGCTATAAAGAACACGGTAGAACTTTCATGGACCACATCTATATTTACAATGCATAATTTTTATATATTCGGTCTACAGAGATCAGGCACAAATTTTATCGAAACCATAATGCAAAAAAATTTCGAGTGTAAGAAAGGTAACAATGCTACTGTTTGGAAGCACTCAATAGATGTGCCATTAGAATATGACGAATCTTTAAAGACAATCGTGATACACAAAAATCCATATACTTGGGTTGAGTCTATAGCATATAGAACCAGCATTGATTGGATCGATACGCAGACAACATATGATCCATTAGAGTATTCAAAATTCTGTACGATAGGTAAGAAGAGAAAGTTTAATGTTATAAATCTATGCAAAACTTACAAGCACTTTCATGACACATGGTTACCTCGGGCTGATATGATTATAAGATATGAAGATTTGCTCATACCAGAGAAACGCGATAATATCATATCTCGTATACATACAGACTTGCATATACCAAAGAAATATGTTGTAGATAATACATGGGAAATACCTGAAAAGGGCACAATATCGCTATCAAGAAAATATGACGATTCGCGTGAACAATACTACATAAAAGGTCAACCAGAACACTTGAATGATCGTATAGTATTCGCCATCAATCACACTGTAACACCCGAATTGATACGAGATATGGGATATAATGTCTTAGGTCAATAGATGTATAAATAACACGTATCACAGTGAGTCTACGGAAAACCTGTGATGGAAAATAGGAGAACAAAATGTCAGACGATGTTGAAAAGAAGGCTGAAAAAAAGCCATCGAAAAAAGATGAAAAGATTATCAAAAACACTATCGAAGTGAATCCTACGTTAAAAGAGCAAACTGAAAAGACAGTTGTGTTAGGATGGGGTCGTATGAACCCAGTGACAGTTGGTCACGAAAAACTCGCAAACAAGATCAAGTCTGTTGCAAAGAAAAGCAACGCAACTCCTTTGATCTATCTCACACATTCCCATGATCCGAAGAAAAACCCTTTGAAGTATGACGATAAGGTCACTCTTGCTAAGAAAGCATTCGGTCGTGATGTTGTACAAAAGTCCAAATCAAAAACAATCATTCAAGTAATGCAAGAACTAGATGGTAAGTATGACAATGTTATCGTTGTCGTGGGTCAAGATCGCATTGCAGAATTCGAAAAGCTTCTCACAAAATATAATGGTAAAGATTACACATTCGATAGCATCAAAATTGTATCAGCAGGTGATAGGGATCCAGATGCAGAAGGTGTCGAAGGTATGTCCGCATCAAAGATGAGAGCCGCGGCAGCGTCAGGTAAAAAGGATGACTTTATGTCAGGTCTACCAAAGGCTCTTCAGCGCGACGGAGAAAAGGTATATGATATGGTTCGTTCTGGTATGAATATTAACGAAGAAGTCGATCTTGAAGAAGATCGTGAACCTATGACACGCACACAACGCCGCAATATGGCTATCGCAATGCGCCGTAATAAATCAAAGATTGCAGCAGGTCGTCGTAGAGCCGCAAATCGTAAGCCTACACCTGAGAAGATTAAGATACGCGCTAATAAGCGCGCCCGCGATATCATCAAGAAGAAAGTCATTGGCAAATCTGGAATGTCGTATGACGAACTAAGCGATTCGCAAAAGCAAATGATAGACAAAAAAGTGATGAAGCGTCAGGCTGCCATAAAGCGTCTTGCAAAAAAACTCATTCCAAAAATTAGATCAGAAGAACTTGATATTAACGCAGCGTTTACTCTCAATGAAGATTTTGAAACTTTGGTTGAACGTAAGACACCACAAGATGACAATATCAAAGACATGGAAGGCACACAGCCTAAAAAGTATTATAGCGGTGTGAAGAAATCTGAAAAAGATGATCGCGCTCGTCACTTTGCTAAGGGTGCAAAAATGGACGATGATAATCCAGCTGCATACAAGCCAGCACCAGGTGATGAAGATGCTGAGACAAAACCATCTAAGCATACCAAGAAGTATAAAGAGATGTTTGACGAAGCCTCAGAAAATGATGTTAAACCTAGAAAGCGATATCACAATCTACTAAACTCTAACGGTACACCTAAAATTGATATGCGTTTCAAAGCGTTTCGTGCAAAGAAGCCTATGACTGAAGAGTTTGAAAATGACACGCAAGTTATCAATCTTATCGACAATATCTGGGAATCAGTTGAACTTGAAGAAAGCAAGACAGATGCCGCACTTCAGAAGAAGGCTGACAAGACTGAAATCTCAAAAAGCATTCTAAAGAATGTTTATGATAGAGGTGTTGCAGCATGGCGCACTGGTCATAGACCTGGTACTACCCCAGCGCAATGGGGTATGGCGAGAGTAAATAGTTTTGTCACAAAGGGCAAAGGTACATGGGGCAAAGCTGATTCTGATCTGGCTGCAAAAGTTCGTAGTGAAGAAGTTGAACTAGACTCATTCTTTGACTTGAACGAACAGCTTGAACTTACTGAAGCGTCAATTCTCGACAAAGCACTTGCTGCAGTACATAAGCACGTTCTCGGTGGAACTGAACTTGGGGACATTGCATATCAAGTATCTCGTGCGCGTGGCGTAGACATGTCTGGTCGTGAACTTGAAAAGGCGTATGTAAGCAAATACGGCAAACCTGATACAGATAAAAAAGTTAATCCAGAATTACGTGCAAGACTCATGAAGAAATATAGCGTCAAGGAAGAGCATGGCGCAGGCGACGAAGGAACTGACAAGCTTACTAAGAAGTATAAGAAAGATACTCCTGGTGAAGATATGAACGAATCTTTTGACTCGTTGATGGAAGCCGAATGTCAGCTAATTGGCATGAAACAAATCAAACAGTTTGAAAAAGTTGTTGATGAACTGTTCAAGAAGTTTGATATTGACTTCAACTTTACAAAGCACTTCGGTGAACGTATGAGTGATGGCAGAAACACTCCTTGTATCACACTCAAAGAGTTGGCTGCATTTATCAAGAAGATTTACGCAAAGCAAGGTAAATCGATCAAAGGCGTTGCTGGCGCAGAAGCTGTCATCAAAGACATCCAAAGTGACTTGAATATTCCTGTTGCTGTTACTTACGACACGAAAAACGATGAATTCGATGTTGTCATGAAAACTATCATGCGCAAGAAGAACTTCAAGAGTCCAGATAAAGTGATTACATACTAATGATACGCTTTAAACATTATATCAGCGAGTTGCATATATGGCAACCAACTAAAGCTCAAACTAAAGGCATCGCACGTGGTGACATGCCTCAAGTGAGAACATCCGACTACGAAGAATTGATAGAATTTCTTCGCACTAAGGACATAAAACTAAAGAAGATGAAAGTGAAAGCTAGTGCATTGAAAGCTACGCAGCGCAACTTTAATGTTGATAAAATTACAAGTGCTGCTCAGAACTATTCAACGCTACACAAGGCTAAACCAATCATCGTAAGTTCAGATAATTATATTATCGATGGGCATCATAGATGGTTAGGTGCTGTGAATGTTGGTGGCGATATCGACATATATAAAGCAAACGTGAACGTCAATGAACTTCTAGACGCAGTTAAAGAATTCCCGAAATCATTCACAAAAAATATTAATGAGGAAACCAATGACATTTAAATTATCAAAAAGATCGCTAAACAAACTCGAAGGCGTGAAGCCAGAACTTATCAGAGTTGTAAATCGTGCAATTGAACTTTCAAGCGTAGACTTTGGTGTTATACAGGGTATGAGAACAGTCGAAGAGCAAAGACAACTTGTTGCTAAAGGTGCTTCACAGACGATGAAATCTAAGCATTTGACAGGTGATGCAGTCGATCTTATGGCATACATCGGATCACGTGGATCGTGGGAACTTAATCTATACGACAACATCGCAGACGCTATGAAAGCTGCTGCTTTGGAAGAGGATGTGAAGATTCGCTGGGGTGCAGCATGGCAGATTTCTGACATCCGTGATTGGGATGGTACGATGCAAGACGCTATGGATGCATACATTGATCTTCGCCGTTCGCAGGGTAGACGCCCGTTCATCGACGGTCCACATTTCGAATTGAACTGATATGAAGTCTTTTAGTTCTTATATCAGTGAAGGTGTTATGCTACAGTTCATACGTGGCAAAGATCAAGATGTTCTAAAGATGTGGGACACTAAAGAAAAAAGCTGGGTAGAACTTCGTGGTAAAAAGGGGTTCGAGACTACCTACGATGCAAAAGATCCTCTACACAGGGCGATTACTGCACTTGGCAAGTCTGCTAACATATCGGATTTTATGAATGGCGATGTTGTCAACATAAATCCAAATCACCCAGACGCGAAGAAAGCTTTGAAGACAATACAGGGACTAATGAAGTGAAGACACTTAAAAAGCACATATACGAATCGACTGTAAAGGAAGGCGTAGATTATCACGTCAAAAATGAAATACCGTTATCGGAATGCGTGTTTCGTCCTCACTCAGAATGTTTCTACGAATTCTTTGTTGAAGCGCGAAAGCAATTCAACGAAGGTAAGCTAGACCTCTATAGTAAGTTTGACATCGACATGATGGGAACCGATATTGGCGAAAGAGCGATTTATGAAGATGAGATTGTTCCACTTGACATACCGTTGATGGAATCAGAATACAACGGAAAAGATGTTGAATTAAATCAGCCAAAACGTGGTGGTAAAAAGAAGTATTACGTGTATGTCAAGAATGATAAGGGTAATGTAATTAAAGTACAGTTCGGTGACACGACAGGATTGACAGCTAAGATTGATGATGTTAAGGCGAGAAAATCTTTTGCGGCTCGCCATAACTGTGATCAAAAGACTGATAAGACAAAGGCTGGTTATTGGGCATGTCGTTTACCTTACTATGCAAAACAACTTGGACTTTCAGGTGGTGGAAACTTTTTCTGGTAGAATCATGACAAAACCATATTATGATATAAAGACTGATGGCGATAGCGAATGGATTAGAATGTTCGACACATCTACCGACAATGAAGAACTTCTATGGCACAGAGATCACAAAACTCGTCATATTGAAGTTATATTTGGTCGCGGTTGGAAGTTTCAGCGAGACAATGAAATACCGTTTGACATAAATACAAGTAGTAAATTCGAAATAGAATCCATGGTGTATCATAGACTCATAAAGGGTAGTACACCACTGATTATAAAAATAAAGGAACAATAGCATGACTAATAAGTTATCTGCATCTTTCATCAAGGCTTTCGGTGAAAAAACTGCTCAGTTAAACCCAAAGGCAGTAGTCAATGAGGAAACTAGTAGAACCATTATCGAACGTAAAATCTCGGAACTATCTTCCAAGATCAATGCAGCACGTATTGGTGGTACAGGTCACATTGGCAAACTGACTGAAGAGAAAGCACTTCTACAGCATCAGCTTGCATCACTGAATGAGACCTCTAAGATTGAACGTATTAGTGAAGCTATGGATCCAGTTAATCCAAAAGCAGTGAAAAAGAAGTTTGATGATCGTAAAGACAAAGACATTGACAATGATGGTGATGTTGATTCCTCTGACGAATATCTACACAAGCGCCGTAAAGCTATCTCAAAAGCTATGAAGAAAGAAGAAGTTGAACTCGATGAAGTTTCAAACGCAGTTAAAGATCAGTTGGGCAACATCGACCTATCAATCCGCGATTGGGAAAGACGTTGGAAAAATAAGAGTGCTGGTAATCCAAATGACATGAAGGCACCTCAGAAAATCCAGGATCTGAAAGCGCAAAAGGCTGCGCTCATGAAAAAACATGGTATCAAAGAAGCTGTAGACCTAGACGAGGCTGGTCCAAAGATGAAGCCAGACTTCGTGAAGACTCAGCGAGCAAAAGATGCTGCGCACAACGCTGCAATGGGTCGCACTGCTACAGGTCGTAAGAAGCCAGTTCGTACAATGACTTCCACCCAAAGATCAATGGCTTCTATGAAGAAAGAAGAACTTGAGCTTGATGAAAAGGTCAACGAAAAAGCAATCAAAAAAGCTGTTGATGACGGTAAGTCTATGGACGTTATTGTCGGCATGTTTGCTAACAAGCGCACGACAAACACAGATGAAATTCGTCAAGTTGTGAAAGACTACATGTGGAATAAGCGCATGAAGAAAGAAGAAGTTGAAAATCTTAAAGAATTGACTGCTTTCGAAAAGAAACTGATTAACCAAATGTATGATAAGAAAGGCAACCTAACACCAATTGGTAAGAAGGTGATGGATGCTGGACAAAAGAAAGAAGAAGTTGAAAATCTTAAAGAATTGACTGCCAAACAACGCGCTCTTGCAAAGGCTGATGATGAAGCTAAATCAAAGGACAAAGTTTCATTGAAGAAAGCACCTTGGGATACAAAAGAAGAAGTTGCTGAATCAGTTGGTCTAACGCAGACACTCATAGAAAAAGCTCTTTCAAAGAAACAACAGATGGCAGCAGGTGCGGCACTCGCAGCAAAGCGTGGAGATGCAGATCCTTCTGAACTCGTTGGCGCATCAAAAGAGATGTACGATAGTATGTCAGAGAAAGACCTAGAAGACTTTGCCAAGACGAAGCATAAAGGTCTTCCTATGAAGAAAGAAGAAGTCGAACTTGATGAAGCCTACACAATCAATCACAAGACTTTCTCTGCAGCCGTTCAACATGCGAAAGCACAAGTAGAAAAGCAAGGCTACACTATCGATGATGACGAATGGGATCGTAAAGTTGCGATGGGTCCAAAGAAGCCTGGTACAGGTAAGACCAATCGTTACACAATCGAATTGATGAAAAACGGAAAGCCTACTAAGCGTATGCTTCAAATGCAAGTTTACTACGATGAAGGTCGTTACGAACTTAACATGTATGTATCGTAAAGCACGATCATGTTGAGGTTAATCAAAAAAATATTCCGCGCAAAGGTATCAAAGGAAGATGATGTGCAAATTGTGCCTCAGCATTTTCATATTGAAAGACGTCCCATAAAGCGCGAGTTACCTGATTTTGATAGTTGGATGAAGATCGACATCGCTGCATGGGCAAAGGACAATTACGACATCAAACTGGATAGACGAAATAGCAAAAATAGTATGATAGAAGAACTCAAAACTCAATTAGAAAAAAAGGAGAGCTAGAATGGCACTTTGGGGTAATAAAGATACCAAAGCTGTAACTGGTACGGTTGCAGTCACTGAAACGGACACTGCAGTAACAGGTACAGCAACAGACTTTGTAACAGAACTTGCTTCAGGACAAACTCTTGTGATCGCATCTGTTCCGTATAAAATCGCGGCTGTTGCTAACACAACATCAATCGAACTTGAGACAGCGTATGCTGGTACCACGGCAAGCGGTCTTACCGTAACTGCCAATGAATCGCCTGCATATGTTCCACACGCAGATAAGCCAGAAGTATATGGTGTAGATGCAGTAGAAGCTGCAGAGCTACCAGAACTCACACACGCTGGTTGGGTGAAGAGAACTGTTGGTACAGGTGGTCGTGCAGGACGCGTGACATATGAAACACTTGTTGCGATGGGTTCAATCTCTGGTGACGCAGAAGACACAGTATTTGTTGACGCGACAATCACAATTGGAACACAGCCAGTAGCAGCTAGTGTAACAGCACCAGATGCAACATCATTCACAGTAACAGCAACTGCAACACAAAGCGCAGTTATCGCTTACGCATGGCAAGTTTCTGATGACGCAGGTGTTACATGGGTATCAGCAACTGGTGGAGTATATTCTGGCGAAAATACAGACACACTTGCAATCTCAGACTCAACTGGTCTAGATACATACCTATATCGTTGCGTGTTGACAGCAACTGGTGCAGCTACAGTCACATCTGACGAAGCTGAGCTTACAGTAGCATAATTTCTCTGATAAATAAAGACACGGGGAAGACCCCGTGTCTTTTCAATGATAATGGAATACAATAATGCATCTCACGGAACGAAATTTTATGTTATATGCAGCAAAGCATTACGATATGGCAAAAGCTGCATCTGAAGAAGAGTTTCTTGATGATGTTAAAAGATTCCAGTATTTGAAAAAACTATTCAAGCGCTATGATGAAGATAACGAACTTCGGGTCAGATTGATATTGAACCATATGATCATTCTATATAATTGTTTCGGACCAGGAGCCACGCAGATGTTGTTTATGCGATTAGAAGAATACCATTCGTATTTGGCACCTTTTGTTATATTTCTATCTTATATGCCTGATATCATATCATACGATGAAAAGACGATTCGTTCAAGCGAAATATCACTAGACACAAAAATAGTGCAAGAATTAAGGGCCCAATTATGATCGTCGATCTATTTCTAGTCTATCAATTTATTAAGCGTCTCGCTACACCATTTGATGAATGGCAAGCATACGATTTGGGCATCATCGATGAACGCGGCGAAATCCTGATAAAGCGTAAAGATATGACGATTGAACAGAGAAGCAATTGGGGTAAGTTTGATGTACTTGTCCTAAAGCTGAAAAGATTGCTTGAGAAGATTCCTGGTGGTAGATCGCGTCTCGCATCATATGCAGCAGCGCTCTGGCTTATCAAAGAAGATGAAAATCGTGATGCTGATATGCTAACAGAAGAATTGATCGAAGACGAATTGAATCAACTCATTAATCAAATCGAAGAGCATTACAAAGTTGAAGAAGACGCACCAGCAAATGCCGCTGGTGGTGGCAATATTGCAGGCGTTGGAGTAGGTCCAGACGGTGAACCAGGATTCACATCGTCAGCTATGAATAAATATAAAAAACGAAACAAGAAAAAAGTGAAAAATTTTGTTGACATGATCACTAAAATAAAGTAGGGGAATATACTCATGTCCGAAGAATCACGAATAAATCTTATACCAGCAGAAGCTGTGAATGAACGCTTTGATAGAATCGAGAAAAAGATTGACAAGTTATCAGATGCGATGATCGCAATGGCTCGCACCGAAGAGAAACTCATTCAAATGCAAATAGATCGTGCCAACACACTTGACCGCCTAAACCGTCACTCTGAGAAGATTGACGAACTTAATGATGATGTGAAAGAAAATTCAAGAGTGACGCAGAACATTACCAAGATAACTTGGATGATTGTGGCAGGTCTTGTTGCAGTCGCCACAAAAATGTTCATGGGCGTATAAAACTAGTTGACATGGTAGCCTCATAAGTGTATAATGCTTATAACGCATTAGAATACTATAAGAGGTTACTATGAATCACATTGACTTGAAATACTGTGGTATATTATCAACACGACTCGATCAATACGAAATAAAACAGACTAATCCTTATGAAGCAAACTTTAGATGCTTTATATGTGGCGATAGTAAGAAATCCTCGAATAAGAAACGTGGTTGGATGCTTGACAAGGGCAACAAGGCGTTTTATTATTGTCATAACTGTGGTTACTCAAAACCAATCGACTATTTTTTGAAGCATAATTTTTCATCTCTATATGATGAATATGTTACTGATATTATTCTTGAGAAGAAATCTCTAAACAGATCACTGCCTAAGAAGAAAGACATAAAACCTCTTGACAAGCTTGTTATGGCTCAGCCTAAATTCACGAGTAAATCGTCACCTCTGAGTCGCATCAAAAAAGTATCATCATTACCTGCATCTCATCCAGTGAAACAATATGTAGAGAATCGTAAGATACCTGCAAAACATCACTATCGATTGTACTATGCTCCAAAGTTCAATAAGTGGGTCAATAGTATCATACCCAAAAAACTAGATGACACTTATGATGAACCTCGTCTTGTCATACCTTTGATTGATAAGAATGATACGATGTTCGGCTTTGCTGGCAGGTCGTTTAAACCTAAGTCTTCTCTACGCTATATATCTATTATGATAGACGATACGCAATCAAAGATTTTTGGTTTAGACACTGTTGATTTTGATAAGAAGTATTATGTTGTTGAAGGTCAAATTGATAGTCTATTTTTGACAAATGCAGTTGCGATGGCTGGTGCTGACGGCAATACACGCGCATTAGAATCACTTGATAACGCAGTATTTATGTTCGACAATGAACCCAGAAATATTGAGATTGTGCATCGTATGGAGAAAGTTATTGAACGTGGTAATAAGATTGTCATACTACCAAGCTCAGTTTCAAAGTATGGAAAAGATATAAATGAAATGGTGTTGAACGGTTTACGAACGGCAGATATAGAGTTGCTACTTGATAATAACACATATTCAGGTCTAGAAGCAAAGCTTGCATTAACGATATGGAAGAGGGTCTAATGAGTATTAACGCGATTTTAGCCATGGATAACAACATTGGAATTGGTCATGAAAACGATTTGCCATGGCCACGCAATAGAAAAGATATGAAATGGTTTCGCGAATGTACGATAGGTAATGTAGTTGTCATGGGTCGCAATACATGGGAGTCGTTTGGATCAAAGTCTTTACCAAATCGTATAAATGTAGTAGTTACCAATAGAGAAGTCGAAGGTGATCCTGATGATGTCGTCTCAGGGGATTTAGATGGTATTCTAGAACTTATCGGGCACAAATATCCACAGCTAGATATTTTCGTCATTGGGGGTGCCAACATATATAGACAGGCTCTACCTTTCTGCGATAAACTTTATGTTACACGCATAAATGGTGTTTACAAGTGTGACACTTTCATGTATAATCAAGACTTCGATGGTTTTGATGTGCAGGAATATATTGATTCGAATCAGGATTTAACAATACAGATTAGGAGTAGATCATGACTGATCTTTTTGTAGAATGCAGTTGTGTATCACGATACAGCATAGAACCACAAGATAGTGATTATGCTCTCTACTATGGGCGTTGCAGGCATCGTCATGGATACAATCTTGTTACTATGGTAGATCCAGCTTTTAACTTTGAGCTACGTCATATAGAAAAACTAATTAATCTCGGTGATAAAGAATATGAAAAAAATCCAGATGGAGGACATTTAGCGGAATGAAGCAATATCTTGATGCATTGACCCATGTACTAGAGAACGGTGAAGATGTAAGTGATAGAACTGGCATAGGCACCAGAAGTATTTTTGGTTATCAGATGCGTTTTGACTTGACAAAAGGCTTTCCTGCTGTTACAACTAAGAAGCTTGCTTGGCGTAGTGTCGTAGGCGAATTACTTTGGTTTCTAGAAGGTAGCACAGATGAACGCAGACTAGCAGAAATTACATACGATAAAGATCGAACGGAACTGACAGAAAAGAATACTATCTGGACTGCGAATGCTGACAATCAAGCGAAAGCCCTTGGCTATGTAAATACTGATTTTATGAAGCAACTTGGACCAGTATATGGTCATCAATGGAGAAGCTTTGATGCACTTGGTGACAACACTTTAGGTAAGGTTGATCAAATCGAATGGCTTATAAACGAAATCAAAACCAATCCAGATAGTCGTAGACTTATCTTATCAGCATGGAATCCTAATCAGTTGCATATGATGGCTCTACCGCCATGTCATACACTTGCACAATTCAAAGTAAACAATGGTAAATTGTCTTGTCAGTTGTATCAAAGAAGTGCGGATATGTTTTTGGGCGTCCCGTTTAATATAGCATCTTATAGTCTTTTGACACATATGTTATCACAAATATGTGACCTAGAAGTCGCAGATTTAGTGTGGGTCGGGGGTGACGTTCATATATATAGTAATCATATGGAACAAGTAATTTCTCAAATACAAAGAGAACCTCTTGGTCTTCCTACATTAGAAATGCCCAAGTTTACATCACTAGAAGAGATTTTGACTTCTAGTGTAAAAGATTATGTTTTGCGTGACTACGATTCCATGGAATCAATCAAGGCGCCAATGGCAGTATAAAAATAAAGAGGTAATAAATGCTATTCGAAGAACAAATTTCAAGAAAACCAGACTTATATCCACAAGCGAAGAAATTCGTAGACGCAATCTGGCAAGGTTTCTGGACACCAGACGAATTCAATTTCCGATCTGATTACTCGCAATATAAATCAGATTTGACGCCCGAAGAGCAAGAAGTGATTGTTCGTGCTCTATCAGCTATTGGTCAAATCGAAGTTGCAGTGAAAACATTTTGGGCTAATCTAGGCGACAATCTACCTCATCCGTCGCTGCGTGATCTTGGTTACGCAATGGGAAACTCAGAAGTTATTCACAATCTTGCATACGAAAAACTACTTGACGTTCTACACCTAACTGACGTGTTCGAGAAGAATATGCAAGAAGAAGTAATCAAAGGTCGTGTCAACTATCTTCGAAAGTATCTAAAGAAAGCATATAAGAACAAAGAGAAGCAGTACATCTACTCCATCATCCTCTTTACATTGTTTGTAGAGAATGTTTCATTGTTCAGCCAGTTCTATATCATCATGCACTTCAATCGCAACAAATCTGTTTTGAAAGATTGTGCGCAGCAAGTCCAGTACACTCGCAACGAAGAAATGCTTCATGCACAAGTAGGCATCTGGCTTATCAACACGATGCGCCAAGAATATCCTGAAATGTTTGACGCAGAACTAGAAGCCCGTGTAAAAGAAGAGATTGTTGCATCGCTTGAAGCTGAGGGTAAAGTGATTGATTGGATCATGGGTAACTACTCTACAGAAGGTCTGAGCGCAAACATTTTGAAGTCATTTATCGCAAAGCGTATGAAAGAGTCTATTGAAGCAATCGGCTTTGATTCTAGTGGTATTGAATACGATCAACATCACATTAATCAGACTTACTGGTTTGACGAAGAATTGCATGGACAAAACATGACTGATTTCTTCCAGAAGAGACCTGTCGAATATTCTAAGGGTACAGGCATCACGGCTGAAGACCTTTTTTAATAGGAGAAATAACTTATGATCGATACTAAAAATAACTGGTGGTGGGCAAACGAAGACTCGCGTTTGTTTCTATCCCGAGGATACATTGATGGTAATATGACGGTGGAAGAAAGAGTCCGCGAAATTGCAAAAGAAGCTGAACGCATTCTTGACATTGAAGGCTTTGCTGACAAATTCTATCACTATATGAGTCGAGGATACTACTCTCTATCTTCTCCAGTTTGGAGCAACTTTGGTACTAAGAAAGGTCTACCTATCTCTTGTAACGGCGTTTGGATTGATGATTCAGTAGAGTCCATTCTTGAGAAAGTTGCAGAAGTTGGTATGCAGACGAAGATGGGCGCAGGCACATCTGCATATCTTGGTGCTATTCGTCCACGTGGTTCGTCAATTGCATCTGGTGGAAAGGCAGACGGTCCAGTACATTATGCTAATATGTTTGAGACGACTGTTGATGTGATCTCACAGGGCAATGTTCGTCGCGGTTCTATGGCTGTTTATCTTGATGTAGAGTCGCCAGATATCACTGAGTTTCTTGAAATTCGCGAAGTTGGCTCTGAGATTCAAAATCTTTCAATCGGTGTTTCTGTTGGAGATAGATGGATGCAAGAAATGATTGAAGGCGACACAGAGAAGCGTGGCATTTGGGCTCGCATTCTTCGTAAGCGCAAAGAGACAGGTTATCCATACATCTTCTTCAAAGACACTGTGAACAACAATAAACCACAAGTGCTAAAGGACAAAGATCGCACAATTTGGGCATCTAATCTATGCTCAGAAATCGCTCTTCCTTCAAATCACGACGAATCATTCGTATGTAATCTGGCGTCTATGAATGCTCTTATGTTCGATGAATGGCAGCATACAGATGCAGTTGAAACGATGATTTATTTCCTTGATGCTGTCATGGAAGAATATATCACGAAGCTTGAAGGCAACAAGTTTATGCAGTCTTCTTACAACTTTGCGAAGCGTTGGAGAGCATTAGGTCTAGGTATTCTTGGATGGCATTCTTATCTACAGTCAAAGAAAATTTCTTTCGAGTCTTTCGCAGCGCAGATGGAAACTGTCAAAGTCTCTAAATTTATTGATGATCATTCTATGGCTGCAACGAAAGAGCTTGCAGAAGAGTATGGTGAACCAGAAGGTATGCTTGGATATGGGCAGAGAAATCTTACTCGCACTGCGATTGCACCTACGACATCATCTAGCTTCATTCTCGGTCAAGTATCACCTACGATTGAACCTCTTGCAAGTAATTACTTCACTAAAGACCTCGCAAAAGGTAAGTTCACATATAAGAATCCATTCCTAAAAGCTTTGCTTGAAGAGAAGGGTCGCGATGATTTTGACACATGGGAGAACATTCTAAAGCATGGTGGTTCTGTTCAACATCTTGAATTCTTAGATCAAAATGAAAAAGACATATTTAAAACGTTCTCTGAAATAACTCCACTGACAGTTGTTCAACAAGCGGCCGCCCGTCAGAAGTATATTGATCAAGCACAGTCTCTAAACTTGATGATACATCCCGATGTTTCAGCAAAGGATGTGAACGCGCTTATTATCGAAGGTTGGAGAATGGGGATTAAAACATTTTATTATCAACGCTCAGCTAATCCAGCACAAGAACTTGTAAGAGACATAATGAATTGTAGTGTTTGCGAGGGCTAGGGCTAGTGTTAGTGAATAAGTGGCAAGAAGCATACATGGACACGGCAGAGCGTTTCGGCGCTCTGTCTACTGCCAATAGGCTTAAAGTTGGAGCAATCGCAGTTAAAGACAATCGTATCATCTCAATTGGATATAATGGTATGCCTTCCGGTTGGGATAACGTTTGTGAGTGGACTGTCGAAGATGCTATGGGTTATGACACTGGAAAGACTAAACCAGAAGTCATACACGCAGAATCAAATTGCATCGCAAAACTTGCAGGTTCACACGAGAGTGGTAGAGGTGCAGAAATGTATGTGACACATGCTCCTTGCATTGAATGTGCAAAACAGATATATAGTGCAGGTATATCGAAAGTATACTATAGAGAAACATATAGATCGAAAGATGGTCTAGAATTCTTGCAAAAATGTAGAATAGAGGTAGAGCAGATATGAGTTATAGATTTCACGAACATTGTCAATATTGTGACACTGAGTATGTTGTAGAATTTGAAAGCGAAGATGGTGAGTTAATGCATTGCCCATCATGTGGTGAAGAGATTCCTGAATTCGAAGAAGATGAAGTTTATCTTGACGAAGACGGTGAATGGGAAGAGTGATATGTACAACAAAATGTTCGAATTGCATCCAGATGACATCGAACTGATAGAAGGTGCGCTTAATAAAAGACTTGCGGAACTATGTGCAGAAAACGGAGTGAGCGAAGACATAAAAAGTATCACTGACTTACTGGGAAGACTTCATTATCAGAAAGTTTGGTACAGACCTAAGAGTGATCAATATGTCGGAGGATAAAATGTTCAAAAAGATTTGGCGTATATGGGCAAAATCACTTGGAGAGAAAGTCGGAGAGACCGATAGACAAGCAGATTCTGTAGCAATCATTCGAACATTTTGGTGGTGTATACATGTAGTGACATGCTTGGCAATCATTCTAAACGCTATAGCTAATCATGGATGGGGTTTGTTTGGTCTATAAATACATGTAACGAAAGGATGTTACATGTGGTATTATAATGGAGAAGAGTTTACTTCCGACATGATTGGTGACTATATTGGGTTTGTCTATTGTATCACTGATATGTCAACGTCCAAGAAATATATCGGAAAGAAAAACTTCAAGTCTACGCGGAAATTAAAACCGCTCAAAGGGAAGACCCGAAAGAGAACTGTAGTCAAAGAGAGTGACTGGCAGGACTATTTCGGGTCTTCTGACATCGTGAAAGCTCTACTTGAGGAACACGGTAAAGACAATTTTCATAGGGAGATATTGCATCTATGCACCTTCAAAGGTGAATTGTCATACATGGAGACATATGAAATTCTAATCAGACATGCTATAATCAAAGATGAATATCATAATGCTTTCGTTGGATGTAAAATTCATAAAAATCATGTTCCTAAAGAAACTATTGAACGTTTCTGACCATTCCTCTATACCAGTCTAAACCAGGAGAATCTTTACTTCTTTTATTATTTTTACCATCTGTCCACCAATATAGACCCGCCAGTTGCTTGGATTTATTAGGGCACTTATATCCTTTAATTCTACCCTCTATCCAACCATCGCCCGGGTGTTCCTGTTTTCTACAATTCCGTATTCCATTGTTAAACCATTTCAGTTTTGACATAGTTTTCGAACTTTTTTCATAGTCTGATTTCT
>Ga0208545_1000127_pt1 | contig 33382 bp, 63 predicted proteins | sample DEB08_DNA_12_FD_185498 | JGI IMG/M metagenome (GOLD analysis project Ga0208545, IMG submission 185498) | Aqueous microbial communities from the Delaware River and Bay under freshwater to marine salinity gradient to study organic matter... | ecosystem: Environmental > Aquatic > Marine > Coastal ... | reverse complement strand
TGTTTGACTGATTCGACTCTACTGTAGTTAATCTATTTGAGTGGTCCAAAATTGTCTTGTTAAGCTTTTGCCCCATCTCTTTCTGGGTTGTCTCAAGCTTACCAAACATCTCGCTACTATGATCCATTGATGTAGCCAACCTGCTTAACTGAATAGCCACATCATTTAACGGCTTAATAACATTGTCATAGGCCTCTTTATGGTTTGCGTCTACTTTTTTGTGTAGGTTCACAATATCTTCGTGCATACAACCGTTTCGCTATATAAATGGGTACAGGGGCCGCGCTAAGACAAAATATCATTAGCTCGGAGTTCAATACCACCCATTCTATCATAAGTCACCGTCATTACTAGAAAAGTCAATAGCGAGTACATGATAACACTGTAGTTACCATAGAAAACACTGTCACTTATTATAACGCCCCGCTCCATCGCTGTATCTTCCATAGCGAAGAAAAAATAAGCAGTGATATATAAAATGTAAGCATATACTGACGCTAAGGATGATTTATGTGCCAAGTAGCAGAATAGTATTGCTATATATGCGTAAATTATGGCTTGATAGTTAAAATAAATATCTAGATACGCATTAGTGTAGATGGTTATAGACTCAATCAATATAACGAAAGCGCACGCTGTTAGCGATTCAACCCTGCTTTTGCCACATAAAAACATGATGACAACCGCAAATATCTCGACGAGAGGCGTATCTTCAATCATTTTTTAACTACGCGCGACTTTTTCTTTTTTGGCTTGGTCATTGCTGCTCTCCTATTTTGTGATTTTCTTTAACTTCTCAAACGTTCGTAGCGAGCCAATACCCAATAATCCACCCAGCACAGGCATCATAACCGATAAATCAGCTTGCGGGATTATTACACCAAAACCTGCCGCTATAGGGGATATTAAAAAGTTTACCGCTAACCCTGTTACACATACATAACCCGCTAATGGTCGCCAGCTAGACTGAAACCAATTACCTTTAGCATCTTCTGTATTTAATTTTATCTGAGCTAATGATAACTCTTGCGCGTGATTATCTGCCAACGTAGCGATATCGAAAGCTAGTTTTTGTCGTACATCTGCATCGGGTACAAACTTGTCGATGATAGTTGATATGGGTGAAATTAAGCTTTCAAATATACTCACGACCTATTCTCCTTCCAGTTTAAATACTCACTATACGGATCAATGATAGCGCACATTATAGATGTAAATACTATTGATGCGATTAATGTGGTCATAACTTAAACAGCTTTGTTAGAGCTGCTGCAAGTGTAGACTTCCACCAAGGGTATGCCGGTGGATTCTCTATACAGTAAGCGTAATCTCTTGCGTGCCAATACTCATCTTTCGACGGCACTTTCCTTCCCATAGTGGCTTGAGCCTCGCAGAATCTCATGTATTCTTGCGCTCTCACTGCATTACATAACTCAGCTGCTATAAACGGCCCACAAATCATATATCCCCCTATTGTTAAGCTGCTTAGATTGAGAGCGCTAGGATGCCTTTCGAATGACATCATACACCTCACGTTAGAGATCATGGTGCGCTCACCTAAAGGTTAATTTATCTAGAATTTTCACCTTTAAGCTTTCCACTAGCTTTGCCTATTAAGCTACCAGCGCTCTCATCTAAACAACCTACATCAACCAAGAGTGCCGAGTTCATATCTCGAACGTTTACCGTGCAATCAATTACGCGGCCTGCATTACTCTTGGTTGTATTATACCATTTTCGTAACGCCAAGAAAATGGTCGCTACCCCCAATCGCATATCTGTTTTGATTTAATAATGATCTGGCCGTTTTGACCATCCATCGCCGCCATAAATTTCTTCATCGTTTTACCGCTATTCAATACAGACCATAAACCCTCATAAAAACCAAGACTATCGCCAAATCCAACGCAACCGACCACATCATTCATATTGTTCGCTATGTGCATTTTAATTAGTGATCTATCTGGAACATCCATTATCTCATAAGCAGGATAGCCGCCTCGGTTATACATGCCAAGCTCGATACCATACGCGCCCTCTGGAATACATGACTCACGCGCTTTATTGTCTAACCAAGGCCGCTCAACGGTGTAACAAAAAAAATCATCAACGGTTAAAACGCCAAACGTTCCCATTGGTGAATAAGCGAATCGCTCTAAAAGTACTTTTTTCATAGTTCAGCCTTTTTCATATTGATGAGTATTTCTATCGTTTGAAGTGCTACACCTGATTTTACCATTGACTGAGAGCAGCGATACACATTCCAGCCCAATCTCATTGCGTGATCGTACTTTTCCAAATCACCCTCTATACCCTTGCCTGTCTGATGCCTTCCTAGCTTCATAGAGCCGTTTTTATTCTTGCCATAGAAAGTTATACCCTCGACTTCAATCGCCAGCATAAGCTCAGGGATTGCGAAATCAAAGCGCCATCGTCGCGTAGGGTGAAACCTATGCTCGCTAACAAAATCAATACCTATAGCTTTAAGCTGAAAAGCCATCAATTCCTCTACTTTGCTCATATCAACTCCATGCACTGACTAAGTAAATCATATTGACTACCATAATTACGCTCAAATTCTGCCTTATTGCCGTGTAGTGTAAACCACCGTTTCGGGTTTTGATTGTCTACCCCTTGATGATGTGGATAGCACAAACCTAACACTTTACGATGCGCCCCGGGCTTTGTCCTGCCGTCAATATGGTGGATTGATACCTCGTGATTTTCTAAACCCTCGTTTAAACATACGATACAGCCTATCTCAGCGATTTTATTCTGGAATATGATATCTGCCGTGGTTCTTGTCTTACCCTTCATCTATCACCTCCCAGCTCTTAAAATTATCGTTATACTTTATTCTACTGCGCTTTACCGTTACCGGCTCATGCGTTGGCAGATCGACCATTACCCACCACCTAGACATTGATCGAACCTTGCCGCTCCAAGGTGCAGATAGGTTTAAAATCTTATCACCCGCTTTAATTTTCACGCTTCATTGCTCAAAAAAGGATAATCCGACTGCATGCAATTCAAGTATTCTTTTTTCTCTTTAACGCTCATTATCGACGTTACTGCGAAGCTATCCATAACGATTAGCTTTTTTTCGTGTGGTAGCTTATCAATTGACTGTTCATATACCCAGTTAGTCGCTACATCACGCCTAAGTATTGGAACGCCGTAGCTAAGCTTGCACTCTCTTTCCACGTCTTTACTCGTCACGTCACCCCTAAAATCAGCTATATCTTTGTACCATACCGATTTAAGCGCGTTCTGTGACAGTGTACGCTTGCCGCTGTCAATCTTTATTCTAAGCCACTTATCTTGTAAAAATGCTGCTGTAATATCTGCAATTACATTTTTTAATGATAGGGCGCTATTGACCACACTGTATTGACCCTGCATCACTTTACCGCTTTACGCATCTGCTCATGAAATAGAATATCTTGCTTGGCAAGGCATCCAAGCATCACAATCTCAAACCGCTCAGGCTTATTGTTGTGCATATCGACAAGCGTTGATCTTGCCCAGCCCATATCTACGGCCTGTTTTAGATTCTTTAATCCCATTAATTTTGCTTTCTTTGCTGCTGTCATATCACTATTAACTCTCTTTTATGCTTTCGTTGTCACTGTAATCATAACCACTAACCCACTCTTCCCACTCTCTTGCATTCCAATATCTTTCTTTGTACCAGTGAGAAAAGCAGTTGCCGCAAATTATATGCCTATTTTGCCCAATGCCGTTGCTCAAATCCCTATGAGAAGGCGATGGGCAACAACTACGGATTAAGCTGTCTTTTTCGCCATCCATTTGTTTGCTCCGGATAATGTTTTAAACGTCTTGCTTTGGCTAAATGTCATAGCTGTAAAAGTACCATCCCTATTCTTACTAATACCTTTTGAAAGAGTTTCATTGTTTCCAGTGCTTATTGTTTTCATTTTATTTCTCGCTGTTTCTGTAGTTGATGTAAAGAATTATACACGAGACTCGGCACTATACAAGTATTGTTATCGTATTTCGTTAAATATATTTATACTGCCCTTTTACCGTATCTACTGCGAAACTCTGCTTCGCTAACCCCTTGGCCAAGCAAATACTCCGCTATTGTTATTTCGTACAACTTTAAAATTCTTTCTACATGCTCACTGTTTTCATTGCTCATGCTGCATTCCCCACCAATGGCATAGTCATCCAGTTTTTACGCACGCTTGCCGATCCGATAATTTGCAGCTCTACATCCAATTCAATGCTTCCCGCAGCCGCTAGCGTTCTTAGATTGGTTTTTAACGCTGTCGTTTTTATCCCCATCTGAGTACCAAGCCATCTATTCGACGGCCAGCACGCGTTAACCTCGTAGTATTTGGTGATTGCTTTTAGCGTTTTCTCTCTTGCACACATTGCTTTTGACATTATTTATCCTCTATGCTGTTTTTAGTATTGACATTGAATACCAATTTATTTTTTGTTTTTTCTCTGCAAATGTCGGTATATGCAGAACTGCTTGTATCTTGCTATCGTAATGCTCGATTAAACCCATAGTTTTAAGCCTCTCAAGCCGAGTTGACACGCAACCTGTAGTAACGCCTAGTATTTCTGCTATCTCTCTACGTATTGGATAACGGGCGTTCTCAGCGAAAAAATTAGCAATACAATCTAATGTTTCTTTTTTGCCTTTCATTGTTACCTCTTCTGTGTAGTGTTATATTTTTCTACTGCCTTAAAAAATCCAGCCATTAGGAAATCCTGCAAATAGCATAGAGCCTCTTGATTCTCATAATCATAATTAACGCCGATATGATTAAGTAGGCACATTGCAGCATGATTTAACTCATGGGACATACACTGAATAAATAAGTGGTTATAAAAATCACCCCATTCATCACTAACTAAAACATAAATATACTGACCACATTCAGACGTGCAGAAAAGATTTTCTTTGTCTGCGGCTTTGTGTAACTTTTTAAATTCCTCAAATGTAGTAACTATGACAACGGTAAAACTATAAATATCTACATCTAACCTCACTTTCATTGTTACACCCTATTAGTTATAAATATTTACTTAAGCAGCCATCACAATAGCAACCACTCTCTATATCTGCTTTTCCCCCGCATTCCCGACAGTGCGTATTTTTGTTTTTTTGCCTGCCAAATATCCATTCCTTAATTTTCTTAATCATAAATCCCCCTATAAATAATATTCTTTAACTCTAGTGTAGCCACCAAAGCGCGTTTTAACCCGTTTCCAGCGATCTTTGAACTCAAAGCCCACTTCTCTCAACTCGCTCATTCTTTTGGGCAGGTCAAGTATTCCTAGCGTCTCACGTGCATCTAAGCTGGTAATCTTGAACCCAGCCTCTAAGTGTTGCTTAACTTGTATTTTCTGGTTCATTACTTACTCCATGATCTATTTTAATCTTAGTCCAATAGCTGCTAACGCCTCGTCAATCTCGCTTAAGGTTTTTTTCCCCGCGCTAGGTAACTTAGTTATTTCGTACCGCTTCATGCTGCACAATTCGCTTATCGTATTAATCCCACCATATTTCATTACGCTCCCAGCTCTAGCACTAAGCCCTAGCATGTGAATATCTGAAGTCTCTTCCGTTATTGTTTCAAGCTTTATTAACTTATGTAGGATATCTAAAGCCAGCCTTATTGAGGTGTCATCCAATAAATCTACTGTTAAGTTACTCATTTCACCCACCCCTTATCTATCAATCGTTGTTGTTGTGTTGTTAATTAGCCCATGAATTATCTGTTAGCTGCTTTGATATAGGCTGGTCACGTGTTCGCGTGCTGTCGTGTTCAATAGTGTGGCCATGCTGCTTGCTTGGTTTCATCCATTCAGCCTTAAACGACTTCCAGCCTCGCGACTCCCACTCATCAAGTATTTGATCAATAGTAAATCCAAGGCCGTACGACTTGCCAAACTCTTTTGCTAATGCGTTTACGATTCGCTGTGTCATTTTCGCCGTTTTCGCAGATGAAGCGTTTTTTGTTCTTATCCGCTTAATCTCGTCAAGATAACAATGCGAGAGGTTTAATATTGAATAGTCGATATTCTCTACTACTACGGCTACTGCCTTTTTAGCCGCTGGCTTTTTCTCGCTAACTATCCCAGTGGGTTTATTGAAATACTGATTTAACGCGGTAGAGACGCACCATGTATGGGTGCGCCCCTCTTCTTCTGCTGCTGAATGTATCTTGTCTAGTAATTCTGAATCTAGGCGGTACGTGGCTTTAATCTTCATGTGTATGTCCTTTGCTGTATTGTGCCATACATACTATATGGGTTATTTGTTCTTTGCAAGGGGTTAAGAGTCAATTATTATATAAACGCACCACAAAACAAAAAATACGATAGCTACATGAATTAAGACCTCGGTCACACCAGTCTGTTTTTCTTCTCTCATATCATTTACCTTTATTTTTAATGCTTAGCATTGATATTTGACTAATCAGCAGATACAGAGTCATTTGAATAGTCAGTGCCGAATCTTTCTCCACCGAAAATGAGTTAACAATGAAAAGAATTGCTGCAAGTACTGCCCAGAAAATAGCATTCTTTATTCGAAAGTTATCAGACATATTATTTACCTTTGTTTAGTTATAAGGGGTCTAAGATAGGCTCTTAGTGACCTATTGGATCACCTTAGCTTAACTTGTTATTTATCGTATCAATCTTAAAACAATTCTTATCAGAGCATAGTTTATAGACTTACGGGTCTGACCTGCCATAAAAGGCTTTCTGTCACATGAAGGCTCTGTTTAATGCAGCGCGTGAGATACATCGCAACTACATACACCCCTATCATCCACCTAACCGAAGTTAGACTTTGCCTTGAGTGTTTCCACTGGTTGGCTGGTGCAATTGCTTTAAGGTGGCTTAATTTGCCTATTATCGTTTAAGGTTTGAGATAGGTTTCGTTTTGTTCGGTGTAAACCTTTACTGCATCAAATATATACCGAGCAATAAGGTGGGGAGGGGAGTCTATATTGGTAAGAGGTGCAGGATTCGAACCTGCAATTGTAGGAGGCACCGTACTATGCCCTATCTACGACACTATATGCCGCGTCTACCGTTTCGCCAACCTCTTAACAATATAGACTCATGCTTTAGAAAGGGTGTGCCTATAAAGCAGCGTTCTTCAGTGTTTTAAATCATAGTAACTACTGAATTACAGGCACAAAAAAGGGCTATTTAATAACAAGCCAGTTGGTGAAGGCTGATCAGGAGTACGGTGAATCCGCGCCTCTGACCTGTTATTGAATAACCCTTAACCATACTTTAATCATTTCTAAAGACCACCACAGCCTTACTACATTTACTATTTTACTATACTAAACAACTACTTTCAACAATACGTTGACTTTATTAAAACTTAGACGAAAAAAAACCAAGATGGTTTAGTTCTTGGCTTGTCTTGCTGATTACCTTAAGTCGGTAAATTATCTTATTACTACTGCGCCTACTTTGCAAGCTATTTATTATCTAAGCAATCATCACAGAAATAGCCTTCATCCCTATCATTGTGATCTTGTAATATAAATTCTTTATCGCAAGAGAAGCAGCCTTTTACACCAATATTTCTGCATTTATGTATTGGAAGTGCCTCTACATACTCTCCGCATTTACTACATGCTATACCCATAGCTCTACCCCTTTATGCTATTGTATCGTTCAATAGCTGTCTTTAAATTTTTGCTAATATGCACTAGATCCTTATTTTCATATACCCTGAAATAGTTTGCCACCTCACCATCGTTAATAAATCCAGCGTAATCAAGACGTTTATTGTCATCAGTTGAGCCAGCAATCGTTGTTTCAAATGTAAAGTCTTTAAAATCCTTTAGATTAATTATATGTTGCATAACCCTACCCTCTAATGTTTATTGTGTTAATCACCCTAAGTCTTAAGGTTATTTTTAGTGTAATAATTAAAACAAAGATTTTTTCCTTTTTTAGTCACAAAATTCTTTTCCGTAATATAATCTTGCTCTACTAGGTAAGCCTTTTCACTCTTATTTCTGTAGTGCTGTTTTGTAAGCATTCTTAACAATAATAACGCTATATATTCTCTTTTCATAATATACCCTTAAATCTTCGCATACTTCAAATGGTTGATATCAGCCGCAAGCTCTTTGCTTTCTTTAAGCTTGTAGTAGTTCTCGCGTCTAATGCGTCTTACAGTTAAGTCACGCGCTTCAATGCCTTGCTTTGCTAGCGTAGTGCAAGTCTTGCATGTATCGCTGTGACCGTCCTCATTGGCTGGTACTCGTTTGAAATTAATAAGCGGTTTAGGTGCTGTGCATATTCCAGAATCGCACATTTTAGTTAGTAATGCCTCGGGGCTGAATAAGCTCATAATATAAATCCTGTAGCGCGTGAAATGCCGTAACCGACAATTATTAGCAGTATAAATATTACTACTGCTAGACCTGTTATTAAAGTGTTGAACTGGTTAAACCATTTCATATTATTCTCCACTAATGGTTGTTATGTTAAATGCGAAAACTATTATAAAACTCAACTGCTTCCTCTAGCTCATTGCGGCTGTAAGAAGCTCTAGTTTCACGCTTTCCATTTAAGTAATTCACTCGGTAATCGCCATCTAAAGGGGAAAAGCTTAAACTTTTCTTCTCATGGCTTCTTGAATTAATACTGCTGGCGACAACAATGCTTGAACTCATTGCCGTAATAACATCCTGAATAGTTAAATCAGCGCTCACAATCATTCTCCCCTAGCGGCTTGGTTGCGGCGTGAAATAAAAGCCATAATAGTAAAAAAGGAAAATGTAACGGCAGCAAATACATAATGCCCATCAGAAATAGCTCTACTTATCCAAATTAGTAAAACCACATCCACAAAATTAAACTGCTCGTACATCAACCATTTCATGATTTCACCTTTTTATTCTTTAATTTAATATCTTTATCTATTAAGTTTAGCAGTACTTCATTCTGTGAGACCGCTCTACCCTTCTCTGCCGAAAGTCGAGCGGCCTCGTATAATACGTGCTCTTTTTGAACTACTGAACATGGCCCCGATGCTAGTCTTGGCATTTAATACTCCCGTTAATTAATTAAGTTGCGCCTATAGTATCGAACATTATCTTGTAATGCAACACTTAAAAAACATCAAATAAACACCAATGAAGAGTTGACGGTATCAAATTAATCCTCTACTATGTGTACAACAAATCGCAAACAGCAGAACGTAATGAACCTATTAGAAGAATATAAAACAAGCGATGTAGTAGGTTTCAGTTTTAGCCATAAAGACTACTTAAGAGAGGGAAAGATTATGTTAGATCACTTATTAGATGAACCCGAAGCAATCATATTGCATTGCATGGATTGCCTTCCATCACAAATAACCGACATTAAAGAGAATGGTATTCTAGAGTTTGGGGATCGGCGCGTGATATTGCGAGGCGACCAGCTTTTGGCTTGGCTTACTGATGAGAATTTAAATGTTCATAGCACATTAATAGATGCGCCTAATTGTTTTTGTCTCGCTATACATGATCATAGTGACGTGTGGAAAGCGACATTTTACGTTAACGACGAACCTGTGGAGCTATCATTATGAGCATCTGCAAGAAAGGCGATATAGTAGTGATGAACACAGATAGGTTAGGTAAATACTATATAGGTGAGCAGCTAACTTATATTGGCACACATTTGAACGACTGCTCTATGCTAAAAAACATCCACAACCACTACTGCACCGCACCTAACGATTCATTTGATTTACGCGACAAGTCTGAATTTGAGATTGACGAGCTTATCGAGGTTAGTAATACCGAAGAGTTTTTCATCGTAGAAAAAGTCTATTTTGTTGCGGATGCTTCAAAAGTTAAATCTTACGATGGTGATTATCCTATTGTTACCGCAAGCGATATGGGGACGATTCAGAATTACAAATATGCGCGTAAAACTGTAGAGAAAATATATACGATTAAGTATGACTGTATTGAATATCCAGCAACTAAAGAGCAGCACGACCGATATCAGGCGCTTATAGATGAGGTTACAGCATGAGAACGTCAGTCGCTTTAACGTTAATCGCCCTATGCTTATTGGCGGTAGGATATTTTGAGGGCCAAGAACTTAAACTTAAAGAGCAAATCGAGGTGGGGAGATGAAAACTATCGGCAATGAGAAAGTATGTGACGACTTTATACGCGGTTACAACGATTGCAAGAATGGCGTAGCGCATACCGACCAAGGGCAAGACTATCATCGTGGTTATTCGACACGATACACCGAAGAGCAAAATTTAAGCGAAAAATGGAGTTATGCAAATGTTTAAGAAAGCAGAAAGAAAGCAATCAAGACTACGTTTATGTATATCAGGGCCGAGCGGCGCAGGTAAGACAGAGGGCGCTTTAACGATAGCGACCAGCTTAAAGGGTGGCGGCAAGATCGCTGTTATTGACACCGAGAACGGATCGGCTTCTTTGTATGCTGACAGGTTTGAGTTTGATGTACTTAATCTTGAGCCCCCGTATAATCCTCAGCGTTTTGTCGAGGCCATCAAAGATGCAAGCAATAGCGGCTATACAGTCATTATTGTAGACTCTGCCACGCACGAATGGGACGGGGAGGGCGGTTGTCTAGATATGAATGAGCAGACCGCTAGAGCGAAGTTTAAAGGTAATACGTGGTCAGCTTGGAGTGATACAACAAAAGAGCATCAGAAGTTTATTAACGCTATCGTGCATAGCAATAGCCATATTATTTGTACAGCAAGAAGTAAGACGGAAACAGCTCAGGAAGGTAAGCGCATAATGCGCCTAGGTACAAAACTGGTGCAGCGCGATAACTTCGAGTATGAGTTTACTGTTGCGCTTGATTTAATTCATGATTGCCATATCGCTACGGCCATAAAGGATAGAACATCAATCTTTTCATCAAGACAGCCTGAGCCGATAACTGCCGAGACAGGCGACCTATTGCTGAACTGGTTAAATAGTGGGAAAAGCCTTAATGATTCGCTGTTAAGTTATATCGCTGATATCGCAAGCATGAAGAGCCTTGACGATCTTAAGGTATTATTCTCATCGGCGTGGATAGATATAAAATCTTTTAATGATGAGCCAAGCCTTAATAAATTAAAAGACTCGTACGATAAGCAGAAAGCGGCGCTAGATCAGCCTGCTGATAATGAGGGGGGGCTATGAACCTTTACGAATTAAGTCATCAGTACCAAAACGCCTTAGAATCGTTGAGCGATATGGATTTGCCGGATGAGGTTTTAAAGGACACGCTGGAGGCGTTAGGCGGCGAGCTAATGGACAAATACAAAAACGTAGCTCTTTATAAACAGAATCTAATGGTGGTGGCCCAAGCCAAAAAGGACGCGGCTAAATCACTGAATGACCAAGCAAAGGCCATCGAAAACAAAGCTATGCGATTAATGGATTATCTCGACGAAAATATGAAGCGCAACAATATAACAGAAATAACCTGCCCATATTTTACAGTTAAGTATAGAAAAAACCCGCCATCAGTCATAATTGATGATGAATCACTATTGCCGGAAAGCATGGTTAGAACTAAAACCACAACGGCGCCAGATAAGGCAGCAATTAAAAAGGCTATACAGTCTGGCGAGCATGTAGCAGGTGCTAGAGTTGTGCAAAATGAAACACTTACTATTAAATAACTATAGGAAAATAACATGAATATATTTACATTTACGGGTAATTTAGGCAAAGACTGCGAAGTTAGATCAACGCAAAGCGGTATGTCAGTGTGCAGCTTTTCGGTAGCGGTAAAGTCCGGTTATGGTGACAATCAAAAAACCACATGGGTGTCTTGTACTTTGTTTGGTAAGCGAGCAGAAGGCCAACTACCGCAATACTTAACTAAAGGCGCACAGGTTGCTATAAGTGGCGAGGCTTTCATGGATGAATGGCAAAAAGACGGTGCTACTAACAAGATGCTAAAAGTTAATGTAGACAAGCTAGATCTGATTGGTGGCGTACAACAACAAGCACAGCGACCGCAAGCACCACAACAGCCGCAGCAATACCAACAGCAAGCACCACCGCAAAATCAGCCAATGGGTGTTAGTCAGCAAGGTATGGATCAGTTCGATGATAGTGACGCGATTCCATTTTAACATAACCACGGCGGTTAATAGCCGCCATAATAGAGGGTAAGAAGATGATAGAAGCTATTCAGAGTACAGCAGTGTTATTTGCATTTCTAGCATTTGCATGCGTTCATTTTGATAAAGATATGAGGTTTTTCGAGGGGAGTTATATTTACGGGGGCGCCGTTGTGATCACATTAATGCTGTCTATTGCTGTAATTGTCGTTACAACATTAATTAGAATTTGGACGTAGAACAGGGAGAAAAGCCAAGGATGGCATAACTAACAAATAAGCAACAGCCCAGCCAGCGGTGGCGCATATAACACTGGCACTGCAAGCCTAGCCGTTCCACAGAACCAAAACAGGCAAAGCATTTATTGATACGGTTTAGTGGGTGCCTCATGTGGGGATTCGCCCTGCTCAAATTTGTGAATATAGTGTGAAGGTGATTGTAGCGGTTGGCTCACGATACGAGCCATAACTAACAGGTGAATATGATGGAGTGGAAAAAAACAACATTAAGAAAAGGCACTAAATCCCCTAGAATTTGTCGAGATATGTTTATTACAGATAGTTGCGGAAAGTTCTTATTGTGTAAAGTCAAGAACGGCAAGAGCCACATAAGGCTTGCTATCAGTGAAGATACAGCAAAAGAGCTTATAAAAAAGTATATGCTAGTAAAATCAGGAAGCTGCTTTACTAAATGCTTTACATATAGAGATTGGGCAAGCACTAAGCTAGTTAGAGACTTGCTTAATTAAATAACTATACAGCTACTAAGAGGTGATTTATGGATCTGCTAGCGTGGATTATTGTGGTGATTTTCTATTTAACTTGCGTGATGCCGTTGATTGGGGATGCGATGGTTGGGCACATGACAGATTATGTAGAGGCTGTAAAGATTGGCGCAACGGTGCATGCCGTATTAATTGGTTTTGCGTCTGTACTGTCTAGTTTAGTTTGGTCGTGCCTTCAATTAACCACATAACACAGATAAGGGGTAAGTGATGAGCGAGTCAATGTATGTATTTGCAGCAAGATACGCTCACCGTAGACCCACGGCGGCAGCGCATAGGGTTGTGAGTGATATATTGCGAAACTGGGATAGTATTAGCGATGAGACAAAAGCTCAGTTACAGCGTGAAGCAACTGAAGCTATTTATAATCCAGAAGATTGGAAGCGGCTAATTGATAAAAAATAGTGTATGATTAACGTCAAATCCAAAGATTTCCTCCTTTGCCGCCCCTTTAACCGGGCGGTTTTTTTATGTATCTCTCGTTGAATTTCTTGCCCATCAAAACCTTAACTTCATAATCTTTATTTAGCAGCGCAGTTAGAATGTTACCGCCAGACTTACGCCACTTCAAATCAAGATGAACATTATTGCTGGATAGCGCTTTTTCCACTACATTAAAACAATACATTCTCCCAGCCGTTGCCACTCTAAAGAACCAAAACAACAGCCCAAAAGTATCATATTTTGTGCCTAAGTTTGCAGTGATCCATTCGTCACAATCACCATTAATCTCTATTACGGCCACCTTTCGATTGTCGTCAACAGGTGGCGCAAGGTCAAAATGGCCGCGACTGAACGTAGTATCATATAAAACGCCATTATTTAAAATAGCGCCGTGACTGTACCCGCTTGCAGTGACCAGAGAGCAAACCACACTAAACAACGATGTGAACTTAGTTTCATATATTACTACTAGCATACAAATCCTTTACCTAGAAAAAGCTAAAACGAAACGGTATCCATGCTGCTTCAAACGCTGCGATATTTGATGATGTTAAAGTTAGTGTGTTTCCGTTGACAAACTCAAAAGGCACGTCAGTTCCCGCAACAACGAAAGCCTTAATAGAGTTCAAGCCCCATTGATCTTCTTTTAATGCGCTGCACATAACGCCATCAATCAAAACCCCGGCATACATTAACTCCCCCCTTGATAGCGGCGCAGCGTCCCATCCTGAGCCGTTCCATATCTCAAGCCCATGATTAGGTGCTATCGCCACCTCAATAGCTCCATCTGGAGGCGTTGCGCCATCGAAAGAACCTAATGAATTACCTTCTGAATCTACATAATGTTTAATCATACGAATGCCCTCACTACTAATCTCCAGCTTGCGTTGGTTAACGCCACCGGAGCGCCTGTTGTTTTACTTAGGTAATATAAAGGTGCTGCTTCTGAACCAAACTTTATAAGTAAATTTGTTGCATTCCGATCCAAAGATACACCCCTGTTTGTTTGTGACCAACCTGTTTGAATCTGTATATCATCCCCAATAGAATACCCGTTATCAGCAATTTTGCATATAGCGCTACACTGCGTCAGAGTAGGTTTAGACGTAAGCCCGTGAGCGATAGTTAACGCTCCCGCGCCCGTTATCGTTTGCTCTGCACTGGTGAATGACTCAGTAAAAACCGATGCACCGCCTGATCCAGTCTCAAGCCGCGTTACACTAACAGTTGAAGAAGTTAAACGCCTTACTCTAAATGTAGCGCTCCCATCATTAACCACCATATTACCAACTAGCGTTACCCCAACACCAGCTGCAATAGTGACATCAAAAGCAGCAAGGTTAATCATGGCAATATCAAAGTTGCTATTATCTACACTGCCACCTAAAGCCGCTATAATATTCGCTGCTGTATCGGTAGTTTGTATTCTTGCAACAGTAGGCGTGATAGTAAATTCACCACCAATCAACTGAGCCGCCGTAAGTGTTGCCGCCGCATCAGATAGCGGCGTATTGGTTTTTAGATTTACGTTTCCCGCCGTTGATGATACTGCACCCGCTACCGATACGGCGCCGGTAAATGCTGCGCCGGTTAAATCAGCCTTACCAGCAATATCGACCACTACCTCATCAATAGCCGCTTGAACTTCTACAGCAGTAAGCCCAGATGTTGAATTATCATAAGGTAAATCAGCCGCTGTTGATGCTTCCGGTATTGAGCTTAAAGGAACGTTTTCTATTCCTGTTAGATCAGCTTTATAACGGAGTATATTGCTTGCTACAGGCTCATCTAACTCAAAAGGCAATGTTAGTTCGGTCGTCTGCTTTAACTGTAAGAAAAAATCAGTAGACGTTGTGTTCTCTTGAATCACCGCCCACAATCTATCAAAATCAGAATTAACTTCATCAGATAAGAAGTCCCCGCTGTTTTGGTAGTCAGTAAGCCGTTCCGCTGCAGTTAAGCGATAGATAGTAAGAATGTCGCCAGTAGTAGCGCCTGTAACCAAGGTCACTGTGCCGCCAGTATCTACGCCCACACCCGTCAAGGTGTAATCGGTAGTTAATACTAGTAAAGTCTCACCTTGATAAACCACGATGTCAGCCGCCGCGATTATCTCAAAGTTGTAATTAAACACAGTCTGCCCACTTGTGGCGACATACTGGTTTCGTGTTCCGTTATTTAAAATGGTCATTGTGCAAACTCCGGGGTAATTTCGCCTTTCTTCCACCAATAATCTTGGCCGTATTCTTTGTTTCGTTTTCTCATTTGCCTGCTAAACTTCTTGTTAAATCTTGGATCGGCCATGATGGTTAATTGATCGTACATTGCATCTGTTAGCAATCTTGTTTGCCATACGTCAGGAGTATATCGCTTAAAGTATTGAATCGTTTCAGGTAGTAGGTTTGTCTCGTCACCCGCTAGGAATTGCTGAAAATTTCCCCACGTAACTTCCGCAGTTTTCTCGACAAGCTCTCCTGTGGGGCCGAAAGGTGATGAGGCTATCCCGCCACCAAACCTATTAACATCAGAGAAAAGATAATCACCCAATATACCTGTGCCGCCGCCCTGCGCCATAGATGCGATAGTGAATTTTGCCATTTTTTCTATATCACCATCCTCGAAGCCTGTTTCTCTTGGCGTTCTACCTGATGCGATATCCTTCATCTGTAGCGCAGCACCCCCCATTAATGTGGTCGTGGCTAACAATAAACCTGCATACTGTAGCTTGCCCATACCTTCTTGGTTTGCCATTCTATAGCCGTGAGTTTGTATTACCGCTATAGGAAAAGATTTAAGATTAGTAAGCGTTCTTACAAGCACGCCTGTCACACTATTACGCTCTTTACCGCCCGTAGTTATTGCTCGAGTATTAGCATCTGGACTTGGAGTAGAGAAATCCAACTCGCTTAGCACCATACGATGAAACTTCTCCCCTCCGGGCTGTGTGTAATCTGCAAAATTAACTCCGCGCCGAACCTGTGGAGTCGTTTTTCTGAATGTGTCCCATGCTGCCTTATCAATTCCGTACCGCTCAAACACTCCTATCAATTTTGGGTCAAGAGAATCAAAACTTTTCCCGAAGTTCTCCGCAAGCTTTCCAGCCAGAACCACTCCTGTAGCCTTGCGTCCCGCAGTAGTCCATTTAGATAAAAACGAGGCTCGCATCACGCCATCAGCCACCTTAGCTGTAACACCTGTGCCGTATGTATCTGCCCAGCGGTTAGCCGTAGAAGCAAGCCCAGCGAATTCTTCAAGCCCCATACCTATCTGAGCCGCAAACATTTGGTCTTTCGGGTCTAGCGGGTTTAGCTGCCCCATCATTTCGACCATCGTTTTCATGAAAGATGTGCCGTTTGTTTTCGCAGTAATGAATTGAAAGCCTACATCGCCGACAGCACTAATCATTGCGCCACCCAACGTTGTTCCCGTTATCACGTTTCTTGTTGCTGCCGCTGCTTCACCAAGCCCAACATAGTCGCCGCCATTAATCTTCCCAGATGTCGTATTCCATAAAGCCTTCAATGATGTTTTTTGTGTGCCTGTAAGCGGTTTAGTTTTTTCAACCATGCTTAATAGCGTATCAAATGCTGCTTGTGGATTAGGTCCAAACACTTCCATCATGGCTGTAGCGTTTGCTTTTGATTGTATATGGTCGGTTAGCGTTGTAAGAACATTACCTTTTCCGAACTGCTCATTGTAGTTCATCCAATCGTCAGCTTTCTTAAAATACAAAAATCTTTCCTGTGATCCGCGTCGAGATATTTTAGTCCCTAGTCTTGGGGCGGTAAGGTCTTTAACTTTATTTAGGCCGCCAGTGGTTATAGTTTCAAATACATAATCGAGGGTTTCGTCTAGCTCGTCAGCATTTAAAGCTTTACCAAAACTGTCGGTCATTTTTGACAGGTCAAGCCTCGGCTTAATATATGCTTTCCAATTATCCAGCCCTGCATCTAACAAGGCTCTCGCATCATGCACCTGCGGTAATAACCATTTTTCATTCTTAGATATTGAACCGCCTTTAGCGTTAAAATCTAACCGCATTTCTTCAGCAAGATCACCCCACTGTTTAGCAAACTTCATTATCTCTGGATCATCAACAGCCTCACCATAAAGCGCCCTAACCAGCTTATTCAAACCTTCCTTATCTTGAGTAAAGCCAATATTCTTAGTTCTAAATGCCTGCAATGCTTCGGCAAATTTTGAGTGGTATCTAAACTCGTTAGCCACGGAAAGCTTATCCACATTAGCGTATCCAGCCGCTTCTTTTAAATCTCTAGCCATCTTTGCTTTAAGCCCATAATAGCCGCCTTTAGGATGCTTTTTAACGTCTTCCCACCCATCAGCCACACGAACACCTTGAATAGCCGCCTCGCGCTTATTGCGTGCAAGCCCTAGCGTTTCAAATTCAATAGCAGAATTCAAATCTTCCGCTGAATCTAATCGTTGCGCTAAGTCTTTGGTGATCTTTCCAGCTTTTAACGCTGCACTGATACAAGGGTTCATCCTAATAAGCACCTGTTAACGGCTTCGATTCCTTCAATTTCAGAATCAATACCTTTTATATATTCGTTTGAGTCGTACCTTACCCCATCAATTTCTATGGAGACACCAGCTCTAGTTTCTGTTTCTTTGGTTTTTGCTTCGCTTTCATTGCTCTTGCTAGTTCTACCCTCTTCATCCACTCTTTTTGCGTAAGCTTCATATAGCGCCTCTTGTTCTTTGGTGAAGTTATCCAATTGATTTTGATTGTACGTTTTTGGCTCGACATCCATATTGAGCGCTTCATCAAACATTCTTATTTGTTCGTCACTCATTCCGTCCGTGTATGCGTCTCGCTCCGTCTGTATTCTAAGCTCATCCTCTAGGTCGCTATCATACATTCTTTGATCTAAATCATTTTCTAGGTTTTTTGCTGCCCCATTTGGGGTGAATACTAAATCCCCGTCAAGCTCTTGTTTTACCAGTCTGATAGCTTCATTTGCATCTACCATCTTAGGAGTGTAACCATTCTCAAAAAGAAATTCAGAAAGGTCATCAGGGGTCATACCCCCATCTCTAAATGTGGCTTTGCTAAATATCTTATTCACGCTAGGCGAGTTCCCGTAATCACCAAGCGATATATCATCGCCCTGCCATGCCTTTTTATCTAACCCGCCTTTTTTCGCTACCGCTATCAATAATGAATCAGTATCATAATCAGGTTTAATTAAATGGTTATATGACTCAGCCCGGCTTTTCTTGGTTGCCACGGCTTCGTTTGTAATTTTAAACCCTTCACTTATGGCTGGCTGCTCCCTTGGGTCAGTCATATCTACCGGGTCTTTAAATCTCTGCTCATACGCAAGCATATCCTGCTTGTATTCTTCTGCCTGCCCTATTCTGTCCATTACTGACAATTCACGGCTACTAGCTTGTGGCGTGCCATCTATTTTAGCATATTCTTTACGCTCAACCTGTACAGGATCGACTTTAGTTCTACGCACTTCCAGCTCAGTCAAGAATTCTTTATCAGCCTCTACAAGCTCTTTCGATGTCATACCTTCCTTACGTAAAGGGTTGTCACTTAAAGTGTCCTCCATGCGTGCGAGTGTTTCATCAGCAAAGTCTAATTGCTCAGATTGGGGCAAACCTTTAGTCTTCGTTCTTATGCTCGATATGTATTCTTTAATGCCCATACCTGTGCCGGCCAGTAGCGCAGAACCGAAAGCCGCAGCACCAATATTAGTTAGTGCCTCCTGGTAACTGTAAGGAGAGTCGATGTCTTGCTTATGGCCGTATACAAATCCTTGAATTCCTGTCTCCACCAGCATTTCAGTAGCGCCAACTTTTAGCATGGCATTCCCTACGGCAAGCAATCCTCGAGCTGTACCAACCGAATACCCGATAGGCATGGTGACAACAGATACAGGATCAAGCAAAAGCGCATGAGGTGTAGCGATAAATCTAGGCCATGCTGGGCCGCGCTCAAAGACATCGTTAGCGTAATCTCTTCGTGATTTAAGTGTTGCGTTTCGCTCTTCACGAAGGTCGTTATCTTTGCGTACTTGTGGGTATTTTTCAGATAAGGCATCATAGTTAAACGTAGAAGCGCCACCGCCACCCCACGCTCGACCATTACCTTTAACCACATAATCCCGTCCGTTAATCTCGCCTGACTCAATCAAATCTTTAACTATTGATTTTCTTTCTCGATACGACTCACGGTTTAATTTTGAGGATATAGTGAGGTCTTCATCTATGGTTTGCATAATGGTCGCGCCGTAGACATCACCCGCAGTCGATTTAGGTTTGAAGTCTTCTTGAAAATTTAAATCAGACGACCTTACTCGTTCGTCACGCGCAGATACAAAAGGCATTATTTAGCCCTCCGTCTTTTGGCTGCTTCTGCCTTTCTTAATTGATCCTGCTTATAGCGATCAATGTTAGCAGCCTTAGCTTCGTCAAGCGGAATTTGGTTGATCTGCTCGTTACCCATAATTAATTCTGGTGTAATTTCAATCTCAAAAGGCTCGTGTTTTCTATTGTACTGCCTCATCCCCTCGATTTCTAACTGGTATCGACCAGAACCGACAGATACCAAATTTCCATCACGAACATCTTCGATATCGTGCGGGTGAAGTAAGCCGCCAAACTGCTCTAAGGTTTTAGGATTTATCTCGTTAAAGAAGTCGTCTAAATCGTCTTCATCCACCCCTTGAGGTAATTCAACTCGGCGACCATTAACCGTACCGATCCCGCCAGTAATAGCTAGCAACGCTTTCTCCATTGATGCAGGCGTATATTCGTCATCACCTAGCGTGGCGTAGTAGTTTTGAGCGGCCTTGATGATAGTGGCCCTATCTTCAACTTGGTACACTTCGCCAGCTTCGCCGAGATAGGCTTCAACATCTACCATGTATTTTTCACGAGGAGGTAATTTAAACTGCTTGGTCTTTATCAGCTCTTCGCCTGTAAACACAGCTTTAGCAATATCTTTGTCGCCTCTAGCGGATAACATGGCAAAGGTTGACGCGTTCTTTTTATCTAGCTGCCGATAAGTAGCTTCATTGCCACCAAGGCCCATGGCTAACTCTGCTTTCTCTAATGGGGTTTTGTCGGCCATAGATTCAACAAGGGATTCGATCTGACTAACCTTAAACGGGCTTACAGTTACGCCGTATCTTTCGCTTAATTCTTCTGCTTGTTCGTTACGCTCAACCATATCCCCACCCTCAATACTAGCGGGGTCTACAATGCCTTGCCTTTCAGCTAAAGCCATACCGTCATCTTTAGCCATTTGAAGAACATTTTGATGTATCTTGTTCATGGCTATAAAGTCAGTTTGAGCTTGTAACGTACCCGCATCATTTAATTGGCCTAAGATTGCATTGCGTTGTGACGAGGGTAGACGCGAAAAGTTATCAGCTTGCACCAATCGTTCGTAATCTTCTTGCTTGTCAGTGCCAGCAACCAACGAAGCACCTTCTGCTTTGTCAGCACTGGAAAGAGTAAAGCCAGCACTTATAGATGCGGTCGCTTTCTTAAGCCAGCCGCTAGACTCCTTCGCCTTTTTCTTTTCAGGCTCAAGCCGTCTTAAATCTGCCCTAATTGAATCGACATTCGTTTCATGTTCGTCAGGGGTATGGTTAGGTGGTGTTTTACGCTCAAAATCATCAAGCATTTTTACCGCTTTACTGTAATTTGTTCGCCCAGTATCTAAGATGTCACGCTTAGTTTCCTGCCTGAACACTTCTTTTCTAGCGCCCATAACAGTTTCTGCACCCTCTTCTTTCGAGATAATGCCAGCAGATACCCGCGCCCTAGTCGTAAGTTCAAGCTTGTCGATCATATCTTCCATTTGATCGTAGTCGCCTAACTGTGCAAAGCGTGCAGCGTTATCAGAATATGATTTGCTTGCAGCCTCTAATTCGCTTTTGGTTTCTTCCTGCCCACGCTTAACAATATTGTTATTTACTCGCATACTTCCGCGAGAGATATAATTATTGATAGACTCGGTTAATGGCTGTCGATAAGCTTCTGGGGCATTCTTAACTAAGCCGTCAAGCATTCCCTTTGAAGTTTTTTGATACCCTTCAACGTCATAACCAAATTGTGACTCAAGTTCACTTAGTTTAGTAATCGCTTGGTTATCGACAGACGCAAGATATGCGCCTTGTTGTGCATCGTTAAACGCATCATCAAAGATTCTAGGTATAAAGCTGCTTTTCTCTTCTGGTGCCACACCGGTTTCAGCCGCTTCTGTACCAGCTTTAGCGCCCTCAATCTGACCTTCTTTGATTCTTTTCTTTTTCCCGATATCAAAAGCTATATTGCTTGCTGCCTGCCCAAGATTAGCAAGCGACTTTAAGCGTTCCGTATTGGCGTTATTGCCAGCGGTTAACGGTCTGATTGTTCCGTACTTCTCGATTTTTTGAAACATTTATCTGCTCACTTTGTACGCGTTCATGCCGCCTTGCAATAGTGTTGATGTAGCTTGAGTCTTACCTTGTTGTCTCGCCGCATTACCCTCACGCTTTAACATATCTTGCCTAATTCTCTGGCTTAATGATTCCGCACCTTCTGAGCTTGATATGTTTTTAGCGGTATCTAATGCGACAGCCTGACTACTACCCTCTGATTTTATGCCAGAAGCAGCTGCAGACCTAACATTTGCAGAAAGAACTTTATTCAGCCTTTCTCTGCGTTTAATTTCTTCACCCTCAGCGGATAACTTTTCAGTCTCGGCTTGACGCTCAATATCAAATTGCTGTTGCTGTCCTGCCTTCTTCTGCGCATCAGCGGTAACAAGAGTGCCGACAACTACGGCGGCCACTGTAAACCATGTCATAACTCTTCTCCTAAAATCAAATCACCGATAGCGCCTACATCAGTTAAGTCTGTTACATGAAAGGTAGTAATCACGCTATCCTCCATGGCAAATATAGAACGCTTATCGCCGGGCTGTGTAATCTCATGGTAAGGGGCGCTTAGTATTTCGCCAACATTTCCATTTTGAACCAAGATCATTCCTTTGGATAAAAGAAAGTGATGATTAGTTTTATGTAATGCGCCAACACCTAGAGTACCTTTTAGCATAGTTACCTCACGCGAGTAGCAGCCATCAGCAAAACGATGCACCACCTCTGGCATTGATTGCGGCAACTGAGCTACCTCATGTTGCATTTCGACTACGTTCATGATGATTCAATCTCTAGTTCTATTGCTTGTATGTGCATAGGTGTTGGATCAGGGCAAGTGAATATAGGCATTTCGTCCCTCGTCCACCCATCAGTGGGGTACTGGTCATCTATTATACCCGTATAAGGCAAGGCTGCTTGATCTAAAGTGTCCGATCCAAACGATCTAATAGGTACAGGCACGCCATCCACATAAAGCCCTTTAGTTTCATACACTCTAAGATTCACACGAACCACGCGCTTAATACGCATAAAGTTCTCACCACTGCCAATATTCGTATTGGAAGGCATGGGCTGCACAGTAGGCACGAAATTAATACCCGCCTCAAAGTTAGTATGGTTCGCCAACTCGCTAGTCGTCAGCGTGATTTCACCACTGCCATCAACCGTTCTTTTAGGAAGTACAGCACCATCACCCACCACGCTAACCTCGAACCCTATTAAGTGAGTCAGGCCGACAAGCTTAGTTCCCGTTGCTGTTCCCGTTACCGATCCGTCAGTGAGACTACTAAAGTCTAGCTTTTCAATAGTGGATATTTCAGTGTCAGAACCATTAAATCTTTTAACAACAAAGTAAGCTTCTTCGTCAACCACTTCGACAGCTTCCATTTTAGTGTCTAGATTGAACTGGGTAGACAACGACATGGATGTAAAAGCGTTAATATCTTGCGCCCTTAACTTATTCAAGATGGAAGCAGTACCATCAGTATTTAAGGTAAACAACCAGTTCGAGTCATCAGAAGCCGTACCTGTTAAAAAAGCCGCGTCTGTAGGCGCTGTAATTAAGTGTGAAGATAACACAGTGATATCGTTGGACGCATACGAGTCCTCGTTAAACGTGTAGGCATATTCTCGTAGAGTCTTACCGTTCTTATCACAAAAAATAACCGAGCCGTCAGCCTCTTGTACGGCGATGTATAGCGATCCGTTAGATGTCTGATTTCTTGCGTTAATAGTAGCCGCTGTAGTGCTTGCCTCTAGAATTGCATACTCGCCGCCAGACGTAAATATCTGTAAGTTACGCCCACCGTAAATATCTGTAATCTCTGTTAACGTTCTTGATGTAAGCGTGATAAATATAGCTTCATCGTCTGCCCCTTCGTCTATCTCGAAGTCTAGCAATGCGCCTGATTTTGATGCGAATAAACTCTGACTTTTGTCTCTTGTGCCGCCTAACCATAATCTACCCTCAAAGAATGCGCCTAGTCTTGGATAGCCACGGTTAGCACTCCACACATCTTCTTTTCGCGCTGTACCTGTGGCCGACTTGGTAAAAGTTAACGTAGATGAAGCTGATCCAGTAGTACCAAAACCACTGAACAACTGAAAAGCTTTAGCAGACTCGCCAGCAATAGTAATAGTAAATTGAGCCGCGCCAGTTCTTGCTACGGTTACACCGGTCTCACCGAATACAGGCATATCCTGTAGGTTTTTCTGCATGTTAAACACAGTGGCCGCTTGCTGGTCGGCTGTAGCGTCACCAGCATAAGTGATGCTTTTACTTAGAACACCCTCAACATCAATTTGATAAACCTGCCCAAGCACAAACGAAGCAAACGTAACCACTTGAACCTCTGATACAGGGGTAGGGCTTGTCGCATCATTAAAGTCAAACTGAGGCACATTGGTAAAAGGAGCCGCACCAATAGTGAAGCTAGTTCCACCAGTAAAGATTATTCTCTGTGTAGGGTGATTCTCATGGAATATTAAACAAACATTTTCTGTTGTTACATGACGAAGCTCGCTAACCTCAGCATCTAGGTATGGTGCAGATAAATTACCCAAAAGAGTATTGGTATCGCCAGCAAGATAAACAGCAATGTCACCTGCAGTAACGCAGAGCAGATAACGGTTAGATGTAGACGTATTAAAGTCTAGCAACTTAGCTGAGCCAGCCGCATTAGTGGCGACATATTTAAGCCCACCACGGCGCTTAACTCCACCTTGAGGCACAACCATTACATTCTTGGCTTGCTCTAACCCTTGATAGTATTGCGCTAAAGTGATATTGCCCTTTACTAAAGGGGATAGCTCGCCACTCAAGAATGAGTTTTGTATGTATCTTGTTTTAGCCATTAATGCCTCACATCAACAAGAGGGTGTCTCTGTATTGGCGTTTGCGGGTGTTGCTGTGAATCAGTGTAGCGAGCCATTCTAGAGGCGTTTTCGTATTCAGCAGCCATTTCGCCGCGCAAGGCAGAAGAATCCCTTATAGACGTAGAGAAGTCGCGAGCTAGTGCGTATTCGATCATCTTCGAGAAGTAAGCAGGCCATTCAGCTTCTGGCGCTGAATAAATGTAATCACAATACAATGCTTGGTTGGTGTTGCAGTAAACGGTAGAGCCGTAAACCTGGTAATTCGTATTTGGGTATAATTTAATAAGAACCAATAAGTCAGAAGGTAATTCGTAAGCACTCGCCCACTCACCATCTAAAGGCTTGGCTACCAATAAAGATAACTGCCCTTTGGTTCGTGCAAAACCCCAACGATGCTTGGTTAGTTCGTTATTAACAATATTAGTGTATAGGTTACGCGCTACATTCTTACGTCGATCATCACCAATCAAATCATTGATAGATGTATCGCCAATCAATATAAGTGCGTTAGATATCAACTCTATTTTACTAGCCATTAAGTATTCTCGTACATATTCATTGATAGCCTAGCAGAAACCGCAGTATTATTGGTTTCCGTATTAGCTGTAATGTAGATAACATCCCTAGGGCTAAAAGGGAAGTTTGTAGGGTCATTTAACGAAACTTCGTTCGTAACAGACGTGTCCATTATATATCTAAAAACATCATATCGAGTGGAAGTTATGCGGCTATAAACGTAAACATTGAATGTTACCTTAGGAGCAGAGCCGCCAGCTAACTTTTGAGCCGACAAAAATAGTGACTTCGATATAGGTGTTGTGTTTCTTGGAGCATGTATTAATAGCTGCTCTGTCACTCCAGATTCAGCAGCAATAAACGCTTGAACGCTACCGCCAGTCGTAGCCGATATAGTTATTGAATTCGTATTAAACTCTGCCGAGCCAGAAGACAAAACCACCGCTCGATTAATGCCGAGACCGCTAAAGCTTGTAACATCACTACCGTCAGAGCCTAGCGCATGCACTGCATCTTGTTTGTCTTCGTTCGCATCGAGATATGAAACCAGCAAGGATAGTGCGCCAGTAGTTCCTGAGCCATCAGTAGTGCCATTGTAAACAATTGTAAATGTGCTTGCGGTAGTTAGAATGGTGGGCGTATTTGTAGTGTTGTCAGCAATAATAAGTGCGTCACCATCTGTGGTATCAATATCTGACCGATAAGAAAACTTATTTATCTGATAAACGCCATCCTTTTCGCCCAACGATATACTATCTTGGCCTACAGCTCTATCTCTAAATGCAACCATTACTATAACCTCAAAATAAATAGGGGGCCGAACCCCCCGTTTTTCTAGTCGCTATCAGTAGCAGCTAACACTGTACCGTCAGCAACATCAACAACACCGGAGGCATTACTCAGTACTTGAGTCAAGATAGCCACCTGTGTTCCTGCGTTAACAGCCCAAATATAAATCAAATCACCGATAGCCAAAGTAGCCGATAGATCATTGAAGTAGCCAGCAGTATTAATGTCTGCTTGACTGTCAGGGGTTGTGTAGGCATGGATACCGGGCGCAGCGCCTGTAGTATCCCCATGTTTAAAATCAGTTAATACAAAAGCCATGATAATTCTCCTATTATACGAAAGCGATTTTAGCAGTGCCTTCCGGATCAATAATAGTAGAGCCAGCTTTCAGCATACCATTACATAACCATGAAACACGCTCAGGGATATAATCAACAGACATTGATTTCTCAATGCTGCCAGAAGCCATACCGATGGCGTTAGGTGCCCATGCGTAAGCTACTAAACCAGAACCGCCTAGACCGCCTTCAAGACGACGAGCGCCTACAGTTTTAAAGCTGAATCCCATGAATGAATCATTCATTTGACCTTGAACTAACGCTTTAACTGTATTGAAGTCAGATGAAGTGGTCTCAGTATTTGCTAATAAGCTTTGCATTCCAGCGCCAGAAACAACGATGCACACATCTTCTTCAACTTCTAAGTCGTCATAGTAAGCACGTAAAGCACGAAGTTTTGCAGTAGTGAAGCCTGTACCACCGGCAGCAATAGAGAAGCCTTCGCCGTCTGTTGCAGTGGTGTTGTAAGTGCCAGCTACAGCAGTGTCGATGATAATCTGATCTTCTGTGCGGCCCATAGCCTTGCCGATAGTCTCGGTAAGTTTACGTTTCTCATCAAAATTGACAGTAGATTGATCGAAAATATCCGTATATTCTGGATGCTCATGATCGGTTAGGGATGCGCTAGGTAATGAGTGAGTGATATCCATAGGAACAACTAACGAACTAGAACCAGTACGTAGATGGCCTTGGCCTTTACCCATTAAGCGGAATTTGTAAGTGTCACCAACGACACCTGTACGATACTCGACTGTATCACGCAACTTAGAGCCACCTTGATAAGCTAACTTTACGCTAGTATCAAACTCTGTACGTGCTACATCAGATAAGAACTTTGACATAGTATTTCTCCAAAAAGAAAATAAATAATAATAAAAACTAATCTATTTGCTTTACACGTAACCCAAAAAGAAGGGAGTGCTGAAACAAACAACAAACACTTCCGGCCTTTCGGGTATCGGAGAATACTATGGATTATACGCCACTAATAGATAAAATCAATGACCGTGCATACGACCTATCATTTGCCTAACTTCTTCACGGTATGACTCGGAGTAGTTATACATAACCTTGCCGTTTTCATCTTTCTTCATCATGGCGCTATCAATGTCGTGTTGAGTAACTGCGCTCTGTGTAGATGCAGAGCTAGTCGGTAATTGAGCCGCAGACGTAGAAGAGATTAACGCCTCTACTAATTCAACAGTTTTGGCGTTATTAATAACATCTTTAAACTCTTCGTACTTGTCGCCGAGATTGTTCTTCATATACCCGTCGATGTTATTTAGCCTATCATCAGCATTAGGGCCGAGAGCTTCCATCTCCCTCTCTACATCAAATTCAGCCTTAGCCTCAAAGATAGAATTGCCTAGCGACAATAGCTCGCCGTGCATTTCTTGACTCATCTGCCCTTTAGCACCAAGCTCATTCAAAGTTTTAACGAAAGTATCTTCACCGTCTAAACCTTCTGGCAATTCATAAGCTTCTGGCGCACCGGTAAACCCACCGAAACGCTTTTCTAATTCTGTATAAGCCTTAGCTTGATCTGCTACAGACTTGTACTTGTCTGCTTTAAAGTATTCTGGTGCTTCACCTTCACCGTTAACGCCCTCTGACCACGAGAATGTAGATTGCACTTCTGTTGACTCTGTTGCTGTTGATTCTTCGCTAGTACCCGTTTCTGTGGATAGCATTGATTCACTCATATTAAGGCCGCTCTTTTTAGTTGATTTAAAATTTGTTTGACTACACCAGATTCACCGTTCTTATACGCCGCTTCGTAGTTAATGTTTGGGGCGTTTAACGCTGTATCGTTAGACATTATAAACGTGGTCACAAGGTGATTTAATACAAACTTGCCTTGCTCTGTTGAAAAGGTGTGGTGGTAGTTCTTAGCTATAGTTGCCTGAGCCTCTTGCGCTTCCTTTGCATTCTTCTCAGTATCTACCTTGCTATTGTTTAGTTCTTCCCAACTCATTGCGCGGCTCCAGTAGGTGCAGGTGATTGTGCGTTCATGCCAGCCTGTGCAGCTTCTGCGCCAGCCTTAATAACCGTTTCTTTTTCTGACTTAGATCGAACCAACTCAGCAGGCATCCCCGTTTTTTCAGCTACCCATGTGCCAAAGTCCTCAAGCTTAAACGCCATTTTAGATTGGTCAGGGCCAGCAGTATTAAGCACAAACTCAACCGCTTGCTGCACTGCCATGATGTCTTCCATATCCTGAGAGCGTGCCAATGGGCTGGTGAACTTAATATCAACAGCCTTGCCATCAATCAATATAGGATCAATCTTCCCGCGCTTAACAAGAATGTACATTACGCGCTTGAGAGTAGGCACAAGTATTTCAGTCTGTAATCGTCCGTATGCACTACCAATACGTTTAGCTAACTCTCTTGCTTCCATAGCAATCTCAGTAGCAGACCGAACTGGGCCTTCTGGATCACGCAAGTCATTAAACAATGATTTCTTAATAGCACCCTGAAGTTCATTAATCTCAAACAATGACAGTTCTACACCACCACCAGTGTCTAATCGCTGTATAGACGGGTTAGATGAATTATTCGAGCCAACAGGCAATACAACACCCGGAGCTATTGTTAGATTGTACGGGTTAGTTACGCCATCATCAGTAGCTGTCCACATTCCAGCAAGCTCAATAGCCGCTCTTTGCAATACAAACTCTTTGGCTTTATTGAGAGACTTAACATCAGGCAATACCATGACAGCAGGGCCGCGACCACGAACTTCTCCACTCGTCTTAGCATAACGACCAGTAACAAACGGGCTGCTATTCTCGTATGACTGATCCCAGCTTAAAGTACTTTCGTCATCCACCCAAACAACGCCGTGATAAACTTTATCTTTTGGATCGTATACAACGCCCTCAGTACAAGCTATGTCGCCGTCAGGGTCTTTGTCGATCTTATCTTTGATAGACTTAGATGCCTTAAATCCGCGCCAGGTACGCTCAATATTACGGCCTTTAATCTTATGTTTGCGCCAATGGGATTCAACGCTACCTTGCGGCCCCTCTTCAAAACCTATATGTTTTTGAGGAATAGAATGAAAAGAGAATGGCATCTCCATATCATCGGTATTCTCCTTAATCATCATTGTGCCTGTGCCTATAAGCACATCGAGGGCCATCTCATAAAACTGTGTAGCGAAATTTGAGCGGTTAATGTAATCGAATACTATCTCCGTCTGCTCTTCCAGCTTCTTGCGTATATCGTCCTCGTCAATCTCACCGTCACCAGCTTTAATATCACGCTTCATTTCCTCGGCTAACTCTATCGCTGCCCACTTAGCCCATATAGGCGCTATATTTTCTTGCAGCTTAGATGCGCCTAACTGAATAGCAACCGATGCGGTTGAGTCGAATATTAAATCCATCTTTTTCTGACCTGTATCATCACGGTCAAATAGATTTCGATTAGGCAGAAAGTACTCGTAAGCGTCAGACAACAAAGATTCCCACTGAGATTCAGTAGAGAATGCTTTCTTTGCTCTCGCTTTTAAGTCGCGGATGTTTCCAAGGTTTTTAGGCAGTGACATTATTTTTTAACTCGCTTGATTAACCCCGAGCCAGTTACAGCATTGCCGAAAGCGCCACCACCAGAAGATGTAGCATCCTTTTTGGCTGCGCTTGGCGGCTTAATTGCTTCTTTTGCTGCTTTCTTTGGCCCATCACGTAGTAAGGACTGCTTACCGATCTTATTGCGAGCCAAAGCCTTTAAACTCTTCTCACTCTTGCCTATCTCTTCGTCTAACTGACGGGCTTGTCGCTGCTCAGTCGCTACTTCCTGACCTGTTTTCTCTGCTTTCTGTGGTTTGCTTCCTAATGACATTTTGTCGCCTCATATAGTTAAGTAATTGCCAAGGGGTTAGTATTAGCGGATTGTATATTCCAGCTATCCGCTTAAGGTATCCCACGCATGTAGGAATGAACGGTACAACACTAAAACTATCAATCTCTATAAGCTGATAGTATAAACCTTTTGGCAGCTCTTTGGTAATAAACAGCTCAAGCCCTCTTGACGTGTAATCGCACACTATCCATTGCCCGCTATCAGCCACGCATAGAAAGCAGTGATTAACCTCATTCAACCATCGTCGTGACCAGTGATAATTCTCATTGGTATAAACTATTGCCGCTACCTGCCCCATAGATTTACATTAACCTTAGCCGTATGAACTCTTGATGGAGGCCTACCCGATACCATTCTTTCAGACCAACCAAGCGCTAACGTCTGTAGAGCATCAGCACCATTAGATGCCCAGTTATGGTTAGGCTTATCCCTAAACATTTTAGTCTTGTCGTCCCATTCATACGCATACTCACTTAAGCACGCCAACCCTAACTCACAACGGTTCTCATCTATCCATAAACGGGGAAATATTTTTCTTACTGCTTGATGCCCGTCAGCTTTTGCTTTTGGCCTCTGTATTGTTCTGAAAATAATACCCATATCTCGCGCAGTATCTTTCCTACTCTTGCCGCTCATTAACTCTCTAACCTCGATATCGTGAGGGGCTAGATGCTCACCATATTTGATCTCGTGCTTTGTTTTAAATTCGCTTAAGTAGTTCGCGTAGTGATCCATGCCGTGATTATGGTTTTCATAGTAGTGAATTAACCGAACCTCTTTACCTGTAGCCTGAAAGAACCATATACTCATCGCATCCGATATGCCTAAATCCCATGCTGTATGCACTTGCAGGTTAGGCTCAATAGGAACGAAGCCGACACGACTATCTTTGTATGCTGTAGACATTTGACGACCATAAATAGCGCCCGCTATCTGAGCTTCAAACGAACAGAAGTACTCTTGTTGTATCTTCTCTTCACTCATCCCCTCGTCACGCTCAGCCTGTATAACCTCTTCACTGATAACGGGGAGTCCATTCTCACGCTTAGTATTATCGACCGTAAGCATTTCACAGAACCAATCAGGGTTTTTCTTTGCCATATTATATAGCGAATAGCCGTGATTCTTGCCTCGTGACGTGTAGATGAAGATAGCCCAGCCACCGTTCTCAGCTAACATAGGTCGTATGTAGTCCCACGCATTAGGATCACATAGCGACCACTCAGAGAATACAACGCCTACAGGGTTTGAACCGACCAACGAATCATAGTTATCTGAGCCACATAATTGCCACGTGGATTCATTCTTTAACTCTATGAGCATTTCTTGCTGTGATGATCTTTTCCGGATTGATTCAGGGAATACCTGCTTTAGTATCTTGCGGCCACTACCGTCAATACCATTCCAGATAGCCTTTCTTGCTTGCGTCTGTTTGGGGAATAGATGCCAGTAGTTGCCAACACGATCAAACATCGTCTTAGCTGTGTAATTCAATACGCTAGAATCTTTACCTGCTCGCCTATGCCATACCAAGCAAGCCCTCTTTACATCGCCATTGTCCATAGCTTCAAAGAAGGGGAGCTGATGCGGTCTAGGCGACCAATCATTTGGTAGTGTTACTTGCATAAGATATAGTCTTTATGATTATTTCGCCGTTATCGCCATCGCCACTAACCTCTAACGCTTTAAGCTTAGGCGTAGTGTATTGCGCGATCTTATCCCATGCGTCAATAGATGACTTTAAGTCGTCTATATCCGATACGTCAGAAGTTTGCTCATGTATGCGAACAGCCTGTTCTGCCATTTTCATAATAGGGTCAAAGTCTTCACCGTACATGGCTTTCAGGCGATTAGTCAGGAAGTCTTTGTTCTTGTTTGATGCGTTCTTTGGTCTTGCCATAGTATTATACTACTAAGTTATTGATAGAGTTACGTTATAACATAACGTTTTTGACGGGTTATTCATTAACTTCTACCTCTTGGATTTGATCCACACTAAGCCCTTCGATTAATAGGCCGCATGTACCGCATTGAATAAGGCTGCTTTTCTCTGGGGAATTCCCATTCAATAATTCAACATTATCCGCGTAAAGTTGTTCGCATATCTTCGGCATAGCATGTAGATAGAACGCAGTCTTCCCGCACCCTTCTTCATGTATGTACGCCAACTTAAGCTTTGCATATATAGTGTCACCATCAAGATTAATTAATCTATGCTCCCCCCATCCATACTTTGACGATGAACAAACCTCATTATGCGGGTTAACTACGCCTTTCATAGGTTAGACTCCCCTACAGCGTAAGCTATATCGTCAATTAATTTTGTGTATGCTGTACGTATGATTATTACATCGTCGCGTAACTTTTCGAGTTGATGCCTAGCTAGTCGTTCGCTCTTCTCTACCCGGTAACGTTCAATCTCTGTGAAGCCTGCCTTATCGGTGAACTTAGTAGGAGCAAAGTATTTATGCTCACCTATCATTACACCGACCTTTCCGCCGTCGATAAAGAATACTGGGTTTGGCTTACTCATTATAAAGACCTCCACACGCAAGCGAGGATAACGAGACTACCTAATTCAGGGGGGAGTAATACTATTGCCGCTAGGATTAATGGCAGCATGTAAGGTAGTTGTTTGTACTTGTGACTTTCTTGATTAGGGCCATTCATCATGGGTATCCTTATGTGATTAAATTAATGCGAAAAGCAGGGGGCCACCAACAAAAGCGGTTATAATTAAAAAGGCTACAATTATGCGTATAACACTAATCCCTTTGCTGCACTCTTCTTTCTTGTTTGGGGTCATATTGGTTTGCCTGTACATTAATCTAAATCTGGAATAATCGACTTTGGCAAGCCTATGGCCGATGACATCTTGTTAAGCATATCAACTACAGCCCGTAAATCCTTCTCTAGCTTTTCGATTCGATCTTTGTCGTTCTTTTGTCGTTTTGGCTTATCTGCTTTCATTTTATCTGCAACCAATTCATCAAACTCGCCTAACGCTGCCGCTGTAACTTCATTACTCATATTAACCCCTTTGCTTATTTGAAATAATTCAAACCTGTTAGAACCACAACCGTTAACATCAACAACGGGAAGCCGATCTTATCCCATAGATTTTTACTGTTTGACTGATTCGACTCTACTGTAGTTAATCTATTTGAGTGGTCCAAAATTGTCTTGTTAAGCTTTTGCCCCATCTCTTTCTGGGTTGTCTCAAGCTTACCAAACATCTCGCTACTATGATCCAT
>Ga0208545_1000126_pt1 | contig 33432 bp, 43 predicted proteins | sample DEB08_DNA_12_FD_185498 | JGI IMG/M metagenome (GOLD analysis project Ga0208545, IMG submission 185498) | Aqueous microbial communities from the Delaware River and Bay under freshwater to marine salinity gradient to study organic matter... | ecosystem: Environmental > Aquatic > Marine > Coastal ... | reverse complement strand
TGACTAAGCCTAAGTTGGTGCGCGCTGTAACCGCAGTTACGTCTGAGAGGTTATTGGCTATCTGCGTGTAACGAGCATTGCTTTGCGCCTGTGTGTACACGTCAGCAACATTAAACGCACCGTAAGCGATGATAGAGACGTTATCGCCTGTAACTGCTCCGGTGGTCAGTATGACTGTTGCGCCGTTAGTGGCTGTAAAGTCCGTAGTAGGAATGAGCTTAGAGCCGTTCAGGTAGACATCAACAAAGCCTACATCGTAAGTGGCTGCGAAGTTGGTCTGTCCAGATGTGGCGATATACTCTTGACGCTCTGCTGTACCGTTTACTGCACTGCCTGCCGCTGCCCAAGATGATCCTGAGTAGACGAACATCGTGTTAGAGACAGTGTTGAAATATAACGCACCTGCTACTAAAGCGTTGCCTTGGTTGTCCACTGTGGGAGCTGTTGACTTTGCTCCTAGATACAATTCTTCAAAATCGACTAGAGTCGCAGCCGCAGTTGTTGCTGATCCTGCCGCTGCCGTTGCACTTCCTGCTGCCGCCGTAGCTGATCCTGCTGCTGCCGTTGCGTTAGTAGCTGCTGAAGTTGCAGAACCTGCCGCTGCTGTTGCGCTAGTAGCTGCATTAGTCTCTGCTGTTTCAGCATTGGTTTCCGCAGTCTCTGCTGCTGTTTTAGCAGTCTCTGCTGCTGTCTCACTAGCCGCCGCTGCTGTTGCTGACGCTGCCGCCGCACTAGCACTACCACTAGAACCAGAGGCACTAGAGGCCGCTGCTGTAGCTGAGTTCGCCGCATTAGTCTCACTGGTAGCTGCCGCTGTTGCAGAGCTTGCCGCTGCCGTTGCACTTCCTGCTGCATTGGTTTCGCTAGTAGCTGCCGCACTTGCACTTGATGCCGCCGCCGTTGCTGATCCAGCAGATGCTGTGGCGCTGGTTGCGCTATCCGTAGCCGATGATGCACTTGCAGTCGCGCTTGTTGCTGCGTTAGTAGCCGAAGTCGCTGCATTAGTCTCAGAGGTAGCCGCCGCTGTAGCGCTTCCAGCCGCCGCCGTAGCAGAACCCGCAGCAGCAGTAGCACTTGCCGCTGCCGCTGCACTTGTACCTACCCAGTAAGCAGGTGAGGTTGCAGGATCGTTGCCAGTGTTAGAGTTTTGGAGAGAGGTATATAAAACACCATCTGTACCGACTGCGTTCTGATCCTCTGCATAAGTCGCTGTGGCTAACCATGCAAAACTTAGCAATACCCAGTACGCTGTCTGAGTAGAGGGGTTCTGGTTTAAATTAGTGCCTTGTAGAGATTGGTACTGTTCACCGTTATAGGTAACCATCGCACCTACTTGGTAGGTGATGCCCTGATTCCATTCTACAGAATAAAGCAAGGTCCAAGAGCCCGTGGTAGTCACAGGATTGTTATTTTGATTTCCGTTAATAAGCGATCGGTAGAATGTTCCATCCGAACCCAGAACCACGTCGGTGGCGCTGTAAATCTTAGTGGCTACCCACTGATCACCGAAATCTGTTGCAGTCTCGCCTACAGGATCTCGGACCGCAATCTGCACGTCGGCATTATCGGCAAGGATGCACTTTGCCACGCCGTCAAAAAAGATGTTTGGCTGGCGACCAGCGGCAGACAGTAGAACGGGATTAGTGTTCGGGATCGAGTTATTAATATCCGCAAAAGTAGTCTTAGGAGTCGTAGTGCCGGACTCGTAAAAGTAAAGCTTACCCTCTACTAAAGGTTCGCCAGCGTTGTCTAGGTACTGGTCAAAATCGCCGAAACGTGCCATCGTAGTTTCCTATAATCTATTTTGAGGGCTCAAAGCTTTTGAGAAGATTTTCCATTGCCTCAAATTGCTTTTCTTGATTAACGCCTCGGAGCTTATTTGCTGTTGCTCGCGCCGTTGCGCTGACGAATTGGCTCGGGCTTGTAGGAGCTGTCGCTACTGCTTCTCCAAACACCCCTGCCAAACTTGTATCAGCCTTAGTTCCGAACACCCTATCCATATCTATTGTAAATGCTGTTTGGCCAATCACGTCGTCATCAAAAGCTAAGCCGTATTTTTCAGAAAGCGTTTCCATGTCATCTAACGACTGCAACAATTTTGTGCGCCTTTGAGTGTTTGAGCTAAGCCCTCTGAGTGTGGTTCCTACCGCTGACCCTGCATACTTGCTATCTAAATCTATACCTCTGCCTACTGCGCCTTTAAATTCATCCATGGCTTCAATAGTTTCAGCATAGGTCGTATTTAGCCTGTCGTATTCTGGAAAACGATTATCTAGTAATTGATCTAGTTCAGCACGAAGCTGTTTTACTACTGATTCAGATTTTCCAGAAAGCCCTTGTTGCACTTTGCCATAGCCGACCTGCTCGTCAATAAATCTTTTAAAGTTATGAACTTCTGCCGCCGTCATATCTCGAGGGCTGGCCATTCTTTCAGCGACTCTGCTTAAAAATCCTTCTAGATCTTTTAGTCCAGTAATCGTAGCTTTACTGAAGTCAAGCGTAAAATCCTTGTTTATCTTGATTCCCATGTCTTCTAGGTTATTCTTGAAATTGTTGACAGGACCGCTAAATTCAACGTAGTCATTCGTCATATTCTTTTTAGCGTAATCGTCTATTTGAGAGCCTGCTTGCGTATTCTTCCTTTTCATTAAATTGTAGCGCTTCATCATAGAGCCGCCTACAACATCAGTGCTTCGCTCTAACAATCTGTAGCGAGTATTTTCACCAGCCTCTTTCAATATTTTAAGAGACTCAAGCATATTTTTTCGATCCGCCGGATTAGTTTCGCGGATCATTGCTATAGTGCCCTCATCAAAACCTTGCTTAATAGCAGCTTGCTGAGCTGGGTTCTTAACCGCTCTAGTCGGCACTGTCGGCTCAGGCAAAGGCCCTCTCTCGCCAACAACAGTGGGCTCTGCGCCTTTAATCTGCTCTAAGCGATAAGGTGCTGTCGTATTCCGTGTAGCTGTAGATTCGCCACCCTCAATATTCTCTCTGGCTACTCTTGCCTTAGTGGGCTCGTAAGTTCGCGCATAGCGACTGGCACTTTGCTTTCCAATGCCACCGACACCAGTAGCGCCAAGAATATTGACGCCTGCTTCAATGTTGCGAGCTGCGCGGGGATTCTCTTGGGAGAATTGGTCCCACTCCTCGGCGCCAGCCCCAAACGCTCTTTTGCCGGCCTGCATCAAAGGCTGATCAAAGAAGATGCCGAGCTGATTCATTACCTCGTCTTCAATAACGTCAGGGGTCATCCTAGACACCCCTTCACCGATGAGACCTACGCCTTTACCTACTAGGTCGCCAAGACTAGCGAAGCCTTGGCCATAAGCCTGCGTTACACCTTCTGAAACAGACTGATCGCCTTTAAGGGTAGATGCGAATATTTCGTTTGCCTTCTGAGCTCTAGTAGATTCGCCGCCGAGAGCATCAAAGCCTGCCTGAGTTGCACCAAGCGCTGCTTGGGCGCCAAGACCGATAGGCTCTCGCCTCTCTGTAGCCACAGGATCTTGAGACTGCCCAGAAACAGCCTCTTTTACTTTGGCATCAATTATCGCGTCATCTGTGCCCAGTGGGAAATATAACTCAGTCCCATCGGCCAGTATTACTTTAATCTCATCCATCAGATTCTGTTTCCTTGGGCATCATACCTTATTACTCTAGGACCTTCCGGAGTAGGATTGGGTTCTGGTTCACCAGCTCCTGCTCCCCCGCCTTGTGTCTCGCCTTGTGTCTCGCCATCTAAACCAGTGTAGAAATTTCTGTTTTGAAATCCTTCCATGGTTGTAAGCGCTCGTTCTCCGCCTTTGCCCATATCGGCGGCATATAGCTCAGCCCTGTCTATATCGAGCTCCATTTCACGAATCATATCTTCTAGCAAAGCCATGTTAGCGGCAGTGCTTTGATCTTCATTCGCCTCGATCGATGCAAGCAAATCGCCTTCACGAGCTGTAAACGCGGCTCCAAATGTCGGCTTTAATTGCTGCAATACATTTTTTCTTAGTATATATGCAAGCCTTGCTTCGTCTGCATCTGTCAGGCCCAGCGCTCTTCTTGCTTTTAAGCCGATTGCTGCAAAACCACCAGTATCTACTCTTTCAAGAATTTTAAGAGCATCTCTTAGCCTGCCAATGTTTCTAGCTTGCCTGATACCGTTTTCAAGAACTTCTTGGCCGAATCCTTCCTCAGCCGTGCCTCGAGCCCTAGCTGTAGCAACGTCGCCCTCGTAAGCAATACCTTCCTTTCTAGCCTCTGTGAGAACACTTTCTTTTTGAGCCTCATCAGTTACTAGCTGCCCATTGGGCCCGTAGACTTCTGGGGCGCCGGTGCGAGTAATTTTAACTACTGTGCCGTTATTATATGTAATTGTCTTCGCTGCGCCCATCTGGCCAGACGCGCCGCCGTAGCGCATAAACTCTTGATAATCCTCATCGCCTTCTTTAAGACCTGCGGCCTGAGCTTGTAGCTGCAAAGAGCGGAATGATGAAGGCGCGTCAGTGCTGCCAGAGATCTGGTTGTAAGCCTTACCAGCGGTAACGGCATTGTTCATCTCAGTCTTCAGACGGTCCTTGGCCTCCATATCGCCAGCCGCTGCCGCTTGCGCGAGCTGCAAGTAGCGCTTTGTATGGCTGGTGTCTACGTTAGGGATCTGGCTGAGTATCTGAAAGCGGTCCTGCATTAAGCCAAGAACACCGCCAACGTCACCTTGATCTAAAAGATTACTGGCCGCAGATGCGTCCGCAAATAAAGTCTGCTTACGTTTCTCTGCCGCCTGCTCATCTTCTAGGCCGCGCTTGCGAGCGAGCTCGTCTTCTTGCATCATCTGTTGACGGAACTGCGGGGCTTCACCGCCTACCGCTGCTCCAAGGCCCATCAGAGCTCTTTCTATGTCGATCGCCATATTGACCTCTATTAATTGGGTAGATTTGCAGCGGCCTGAGCCGCAGGGTTAAACATATAAGGATTCGCCATAGGAGCTGCTGCTATGTTTGTCGCGGCCTGAGTTGGGTTTAGAAAATTTGAAAACCCAGTAGTCTGCGCGGCTGTAAACGTCTGATTAGGATTGGTTGGAGTAAACGTATTTTGCTGCTGATTATTATTAGCATTTTGTACTATACCGTAACCAAGAGCCCCAGCGTTAAGAGCGTTTTGCACTCCACCTTGATAATCAGGCACGTTGATCTGAGCCTGAGGAGTTCCGGAAATTCCTGAAGCTATCCCTTGCTGAATGTTAGACATACCCGCACCGTAACCTTGCTGAGCTCGTGCCTCGTTTAGCGCTGCGCTATTATACTGGTCCATCAGCATATTGCGCTGACCGCCGAGCATAGTTGCTAAGTTGCTTCCTTGGTTGGCGTAGATATCGGCAAGGTTTGACGCTGCGCTGCCATACTGGTCGGCTAGTTGCTGCCCTGCCACTGTTCTACCTGTAGCAAGATTAACCCCAAGATTCCCAATCTGCTGGGCCGCAGGTAATCCGTAAGTTGTTAACTGATTGCTTAACTGATTTCCAAGAGCTTGCTGGCCCTGTAGCTGCTGAGTCCCAAGACCTGTTTGGATGTTGGCCATCGTACCCGCAGCGTTCATTCCTTGGCCAGACAAAGTGTTTAGGTTGCCAATCTGCTGTTGCAGCCCTTGTGAGGCTAGACCCTGCCCGAAGCGTTGTAATTCCTTCTGAACATTACCGCCACCGAGCCCGCCTGTAGCGCCTGCACCGGCTAGGTTAGCCCGCATACCCTGCTCACGCAAGAAAGCCATTTGCGGTGACTCTTGGTACGCCGCATTAAATGCGTCTTGTCCTAGAGCTCCTGACAATGCCATCTGCTGCTGTAGAGCTGCTTCGCCTGCTTGTTGGTAAGGCTGGATAAATCCACTGGCATCCTGAGCTCTCGCTTCTGCCTGCTGAAGCCCTAAGCCGTACTGGTTTGCGAGTTCTTGCCTACCGGTTCGGTTGAGCATATCCAGCAGATCAATCGCGCCGGTTGCCCCACCCTTTAGAGCCATCTCAGAGCCACGGAGGCCCGTAGGGATCTCGCTGCCAGTTTGGTATTGAGTTGTGGCCATCTGTGGCAGGTTGTACGATCTACCAGCCAAGGCGTCAAGATCATTAACACTGCTCGGGGTAGCCGCAGGGGTAGGCGCAGGGGTAGGCGTCGGGGTAGGCGTCGGGGTAGTCGGCACATAAGGTGGCGGTGGCGGTATTGGCCTTACAGGCTCAGGATCTACATTAATTGGAGCCGGTGGAGGCGATATAGGTAAGCCTGCTTGAGCCTCTGCTATCTGGGCAGGATTAAAACCTAGCTCTTGCGTCAGGTTGCGCTCTACGATTTCTTGAGGCGCATTAAAATACTCTGAGACATCGCCAGTGCTTGTCACGCCTTTTCTGATTAAGTCTTGAACTCTTTCTACTTGAGGCGCAGTCAAAGCCCCGCTAGTGTAAACATCAGGGGGAATATCTGTAAGACTTTGAATAATAAGCGCTTTTGGTACGCTAAAGTATTGAGCGACATCATTGACATCAACCTCACCAGAATTCAATAACGCCTTTACGCGGTCCACTGTCTCTACTGAGTAGTCAGTCCCCTTGGGCAGACCGTTTAGTTTTGCAATACTCATGGTTGCTGGCCTCCCGTCATGCCAAGGGCTTTAGCGACTTGTTCAGATGTAATAGATTCCCCCGCAGCACCTGCCGCAGCAGGTTTTAGAGGTCTACCTTCTGCCTTACCGTAATTATCGTAATGCCATTTAGCGTAGCCTTCCGCAGTGCTAAACTGAGGATCGCCTCCCTCAAGAAGCAATGCTTTCTTTGAATTGTAATCAGCAAGAATGTCTGGGTTGGCCGATAGATACCCTTGAGCCGTGTTCGCGTCCCAGTCCATCACTCCGGCGTTTGAGTATTCGATCTGCTCAAATCCCTTAAAATCTAAAGGCTGAGGATTAGTCAAGCCGCCAAGCTGCGAGTAGTCCATAGGGACGCTCTGAGCTTGCAAGTTGCCGTAGTTGATGTTGTCACCAAGGATTGCGGACCGCTGCCCCATGAGGCCGGCGAGAAGCGCCTGTTGCGCCATGTAGTCGCCGGTCTGAGTAGCATCTATCATAGGTCGGAAAGTCTGGCCGGCAAGAGAAAGGTTTTGATTCATTCCTTGCTGGCGGATGTCTTGAGCCGCTTGATAAGCAGGGAGCATGGACTCTGTGGCGCGTTGGCCGTAGTCCTTGATCATGCCAATCTCTTGCGTTCGATTCTTGGCAGACTGCTCAGCCATTTTCTCATTGGCTTTGTTCTGCATATAAGAACCGGCCAAGCTTGCGGCTCCGCCGATTGCTGCACCTATTAATGGAGCTGGCATAATATCTTCCTACTTAATTTATTCAATTTTATCACATTTTGCTGGTTAAACCGCTATCCAGCCCTGTGTTACGTCGCCGCCAATTGACGGTAGCATTTTCCTATATTCTATCGATCCTGTGGTTCCAGCGGAGTTAATGTAAAGGCTGTACTGTCTAGCCTCTACTACGCCCTCTGGCGATCCCACACCCACTATAGGGATGCTTAGGCTTGCGTCTTGAGTGAACTGCCTGAACGGCTGAGCCATGGTCCCATCGCTTTCAACGATAGGCTGGGCTGCGTTAAGCCTAGGGCCTGTCACTTATCACCACCAATGATGTTAGCGGTTAACTGTATTATTACAGGCTTGACCGCATCCGTTAGGGTGAAACGGAACACCTCAAATCTTGCTGCCCTACCATTGCGACGCCAGATGGCCCTGCGGCTGTACTCACCGATCTTGCCTATGCTGCGAGAAATAGGCCCGCTCCATGTCTTGCCGTCCTTGGACCGCTCAAGCGTGATCTGAGGATCTGCCACCGACTCATTGCCAACGCCTGACTCTACCGTGAGCTCTAAGCTTGGGAAAAACACTGACTGCATATTGTTTTGGAAAGGCTGAGTAGCAACCCTTCGAACGATTGTGTTTTCGTATTCGGTGTAGACGTTTTGATCAAACTGACCAATGCGGCCGTCAATGATGTCGCCGCAGAGAATATTGTTGTACGCCTTAACCACAGAGGACACCCTCAGGGCTCCTAGATTACCCTCTAAGAACGACTTGCGCTCATGCCATCTCTGAGATGTGGTGTCGTATACAAGCGTTGTAGCGGGCAGGGCGAAGCCTATAAAGTAGGCTCCCTTGCTGGCGTATGCCCATGAGTAAATGCTTGCAACCTGAGTATCTGACAGCTTTGATAAAAGAGAGTCAATTGCAGTCGTAGAGACTTTGACTGTACTGTTACCGTTAAGAGCCCAGATAGCCGGCCCCTCGTTCTCTCCGCCGCCAACCCACATAAAGGTATCTTGCGCGTTTACGAGAGAGTAGGGCGCGTAGCATCCTTTCTGGAGAAATAGTCCGGTCCGCTGAAAAGGAAAGTCAGCTCCGCCGATATTCTGGAAAGCTTCAAACGTCTGGCCGCCTGAGATGAATAGCTGATTCTTATAGACGACTGGAGCAACAATGTCATCGGGGTCTGACTCGGCTGTACCGAAGTCTAAAGCGTTATAGCTCAGGCCGTTATTAATGGAGCTTACTATGAACTTCTTAGAGTCTGTGGTGATTAAGAAGTAGCCATCAATAAACACAACGAACTGAGGGGCACCATTCGCTGTGAAGTCAGAATCTGTGATCTGGGCGAACGTGTCCGTAACGTGGTTATAGATATAACCGTTACCGTTAGGCACGAGCACCATTAGCTGCGTTCCGTTATCCGCCATAGAGACGCGAGCAACACCAGCAACGTCGCCGATAAAGGTCAGGCTGTAATCGTCGCCAGACTGATCTAGACGGTATAACCGCTCGCCGTTCACGAAGTACGGCTTGCCAGCCATCTCGTGTGCGCCACGGTTTACGTTATCAAGTATTCCCGACGAAGCCAGCTGAACAATGCCCTCAGTGCCAAATAGAGTTTCTTGAGACAAGCCAGTACCCTGAACAATGTTCGGATACCAGTTAGTACACTCTTGCGCTGCGATAGGTAAAGAGTCGCTGACATAGAATCCGTTCGCTATCGGTAACTGGGTTACTGGCATCTAAGATACTCCGAACAAGCAGTCCGTAACGGTTATATTGTTTGTGGTCGTAGCATTGGAAACAAAAACTTCAAGATAATCAGAGGTAGCCACGGAGACGTTATAAAACACTCCCACGTTTGCCGTATTGGATGCGGACACTAATCTGGATATTTTAGCGGCAGAAATAACAGTGCCATTTTTTGCCAAATGAACAGTTAGATCCTGATTTGTCCCAACCACATCCAAAGTCACAGAGGCCGTCAAATGAACTGTAGTGGTCGTTGAACCTGTATAGGTCAACTTGCCTGTCGTATCCACTGTGAAACTAGCAACAGATCCCGCTACAAATGTACCTGCTACTTTTACAGGAGTGCTTGTTGTAGAAATCGTTGTGGCAGTTGAGTTGCCGTGCATAGATACTTGAGCGTTTATCTCATCAGCAATAGACGTTATCTGAATGCCGTTAGTATTAACCGCCGTTACACTAATACCACTACCAGCGACAATGCTTGCAATTGTGGGAGATGCTGCGGTTGTGTTTAATAAGATCGGGAGGCCGTCAGCATTCGCCGTGAAGTTATGACTTAGCACAATACCATTCTGGGCAGAGACGTTAGCATTAACGCCTGAGCCGCTTTCAATGTTTCTGATCTTATGAACAGAACCATTAACCTCTAGGACCGGAGCGCCAGTTATTGCGCCAGTCTGAACGATTGAGCCAGTGACGCCAAGGTTGGCCACGAAGTTATCGTAGCTGATCTTGTAGTTAGTCCCGTTCACAACGTAATCAAGATAACCGCCAGCTTGGACGGTATCTTTAGCTATGAACTCGCTTTTCTTGCGACCATCGGCTCTAATTGTCATTGCGTGTTAAGCTCCAATCCAATTGCGCCAGTAGATTCGGCGAGTATCTCTGCTTCTTGTTCTGGGTAGAAATGACCAGAAATCCCGTAGCTGTCGTCTTCGTTCCCTGCACCGATAGGCAGTGTTGACGGTAATGAGGTTGGACCCATGCGGCCACCAATGGTACGCATAGTATTCATGCCCTCGCGGGCTGCTTTAACCAATCCCTCTGAAACCACGCCCCCGTAATCAGGGGAGACCTCTATCGCCATGTTAGCGATGATTCCGCGCAGCGCGCCGGTGGGTACAGTGATTTCATCTCCAAGGCTATCGACCTCGGTATAGCCAAGCGTGATGCCCTGAGCATCTAGCTGAGCCATGTAATTATTTAGAGCGAATATGTAATCTTGGTACTCATCAGGCTCGAGAGGAGACTCGGATGCTTGAACCAGAATTCGCTGAAGTGATGCTTTTGCGACCTGCGCGACAGTAGCCATTACTCGTACGTTGCTCCTTTGTTGCGCTTCTTAGCAGTTTTGGCTGCATCTTTAAACGCTTGAGCCGTGGGTGCGCCTGTTTCGCCAGCGCTACGCATTCTACCGCCTGACTTCTTTTTTGCAGCCCTGCGCTTGTGAATGTTTTCGTATAGTCCAGCCATTATTCGTACCTTGCTGATTTAGCGCCTTTACACTTCCAGCGCTTGCGACTTAGGTTATTTGGCGTATTAGGATCGTTCTGCTTCTTTTTAGGCAATCCTTTCTTGATACCTAATGATCGAGCACAATATGCGTCACCCTTCTTAGTTCCAGCGCGTACTCGTGAACCGCCACCCTTTGCCTCGCCAGCCTGCCCATAGGAGACTTTCTTGCCGGATGCGGTGACTTTTACTTTAGCTTTGCCTTTACTTGGTTTTGCCATAAAGAATCAGGGGGCCGAAGCCCCCATCCTCAGTCAGTCGCTAGACCCCAAAGCCTTTTCCGGCAAACAAGGGGTTAAATGTGGCGTACGCCGGCAAGAGATCGAAACGAATCTTTTGCGTGTTAGCGTCACCGTCTGCGTACTTAGATACTCGGATTGACATACCGTCGCTAGTAGTAGCGATAGTGTCAGTAGAGTAGAGCTTAGGTAGCTTAACAGTACCCATACCGAACGCTTGCTTCGTGTAGAAGAGGTTAGGCTGGTACAGAGTTGAAGCAGCACCAAGGATCGTTACAACCGCAGCGTTTGCAGGAGCAGCGTCTACGTTGTTGTACTGACCGTTGGCCTCGTAGATAGCAGCACCAGAGACAGTAACTGTAGCAGCGTTGCCTGAAATAGTTACGTCTGCAAGTACAGTGCCAGTCCAAGGAACAACAGCGCCAGTTGCGTCAAGCATAGGCTGACGAGTAGCTACGTTGAGACGGTTAACGCCTGCAATAGTTACCATGTCACCAGCTTTGATAGTACCAGTACCCAGACCGTTCAAAGAAAGAACCTGAGTCATAGTGTCTTTAGCTGTGACGTAAGTTGCGTCAGGAGCAGAAGCCAAAGCGCCAGCACGGTCAGTAGTAGAACCTGAAGTGTAGCTAGGCAGTGCGTTAGAAGTAAGCGCCATCATGCCACCGAAAGACTGGCTGATCTGTGCTTTTTCCCATGCTGTACGAACAAGGCCATCAGCCGCATTCAGACCGTTCTGAGCTGAAGACAGCGCAGTAGTAGTGAATGGGTTCATGATGTAATACTTCTCGTCGCTCATAGGAACGCCGATTGAATCCATCAATGCGCCAGCGCCTGCAACGTCGCCCCAAGCATCTACGGCAGTGCCGTGAGTACCATACTTGAGTGAAGCGTTCTTGTTCATGTACGAGCCAAGATCAAGCTCAAGGTCAGTCACAATGCGACGGGCCATAGGCTCAAGGATCTGGTCGAGTTGGTCTAGCTCTAGAGCTTCCTCAACATTGCCCCACTCAGTCGCCGCTGTGAAGTAGTCCTGTACTGTACCAGTTGCCTTACCTGCAATGATGTCTGACTTATCAGATCCGCTGATGTCACCACCAGAAGTACGGATGCTGTTGTAGTCGTGTGGACGCTTGAAGTCTACGTTAGAGCCAGAAGACGGATTGAACTTGCCGCTCAAGAGCTGCGTGTTTACCGTCTTAGTTAGAACCCGTGATGCTTCAAAGGCATCAAGAAAGACGCGAGCGACTTTCCGGGTGACGTTACTATTTAGATTATTAGCCATGATTTACATTTCCTATTCAAATATAGCGCCTTGGGGCCCTTTAGGTTTGGGGGCTGATCCTGCTCCTCGTGGAGCATCTAGTGGATCTGGCGCATTGTTAACTTTGGGTTTAAGCGATGCAGCCTTCTGCTTAATAGTCGTTGCTATCTTTACTGCCGCCAGGGTAGGTGGCATGCGAGATAGCTCATCAAGATCTGTCAAGTTGTTAGCCAGGTACTTAGTAATCAACGGACCGTGGTCGTCTGACAGTATGTAAGATACCAGCGTGTCGTCCATGCCGAACTGCGCTACTGTGTTACCTGCTACTTGCAATTCCTCCGGTTTAATACCGAACTTCGTTGCCTTGTCAGAATAGCTCTTGATCTGACCGTTTAACTCTTCTTGCTGCTTCATTTGCTCTTGGTATGCCATCTGACGACGGTTATCTTCGATAGCGCGTTGTCTGGTGTCATACTGAGCTTGCTCAATCAGTGCTCGTTCCCTTTGCTGTATCCGCTGTCTGTATTCATCATCTGAGAATGCAAACGGGTCGGGCAGGTCCGGTACGACGGGCTTCTGTTGAGCTGGAGCGTTAGACTTTAATTCTTCAAGTTGCCGTTCAAGCTCACGCTTTTCGAGCTCAATCGCCTTCTTCTCAGCGACCTTCACCCCTACGGTCTTGTTGAATATCTCCTGCTGCTCCGGTGTAAACTGGACATGTTTTTCCTGGTCCTCACCAGTATCCGGTGCTGAATCGGATTCCTCCTCCACCTCTGGAGTAGGGTCTTCAGATAGGATCACCTCCTGTTCGTCATCAATATCGTAATCGTCTGAAATCAGCTCGCTCATGCTTATGTCCCTTAGTTAAGGTAAATGCCCTGAAAAGGTCAGGTGGCCTATAATCCCCGAAATCGGGTAAATGCCCAGATAAGCTCTGGTGGGCTTGTGCAGAGTATAGCATATGTTGCATGCGGTACCCTGCGGGTTTACAATATAGCTCTACCTGGAGAACTATTATGACCGACAAAGAATTAGTCGACCTTTACTTTGATTGCTTTGGCCATCTTGATACCGAGCCCGGCGAGATACTTGATCCTGAAGATATCAAAGGGTCAGGCATGTTTAGCGAAAGCCAGGCAGTTCGTGTTACCTCCTTACTCCGCCAAGAGGGTTAGCCATAGCGTTGTCTAGCCATTCTTGGTCGGCCATTTGATAATCTGGAGCCGAGCCAGACAATGTTGACGATCTGTAGGCTCTATCTGGTCGCTTATCTGATCTTGCCGCAGCCATGCTTGGGAACATAGTATCCCAGGTTGTCATGCTCTCAACCGGAAGCGCCAAAGCCTGTTGGGCTTCAATTATAGTGTTATAAGATTGATTGGTTGTTGGGTCGAACCTCATGTTGTTGGGGTCTTTATCCGTCATTATCAACGCCCTGTATCCTGCTGCTCCTGTTGGCATCCCTCTCAATTCAGGGTTGTTAACCGAAGCATAAACGTCAGTCATGTTAGGCATACCATGATTAGTCAATCCGCCTTTATTCAGTAAAGGCATAATTGCTTTGCGCCTATTCCCTAATGTTGGGCCTTCGCCTTTATCTATTGTTAAAAACTCCTCAAATTGCTCTGGGCTTTTATATCCAGCCCATGCTTTTGCTATACCTTTTGTATCCCCCTCGTCTTTAAGCTTGTTTATTTCAGCGTCTAATATCTTAACTCCTTCCGGTGTTAAGCCGCCCGTCGCTTCAAGATACCTGGCTGTTGCTATCGATGGCCCTACTGAAAAATTAGATCCATCTTCTGCCATTGACGCGTAAACAGCAACAGGATCAAGCCCTGTTTCTTCTCTGACCTTATTCGCATGAAGCTGCTTAGCCTTTGCGGCCCCTGCCATGCTTGCCCATTCTTTGTTTACGTCGGCGTATTGAGGTCCGCCCTGAATATTAAAAGGCCTGACATCAACCCCCGCGACCTTGTTAACCTGGCCATAAGCAAGCCTATCAGCCGGCATCATGATCAAAGGCCTTCCCTGTAATTGCTCTAAAGTAGCTGTCTGCATGAATGCATCTTGAGGCGAAACAATTTCTCCTCCTAACAATCTTGCTTGCTCCCTCTGCCTGGCAATAGGGTTGTTTTCGTACTCATTGAGTCTCGCCCTAAATGTGCCGGAAGATATGGTATCTGGCCTTGGCGCAGACGGATCAACATTAGCCATAAACGGGTCTATGCTGTACCCTTTTTCGTTAACAATATCGTACATTGACGGGCGTATTATTTCGCCCTCACGCATTGTTTGCACTACCGGCCCAAAACCTTCTAGCCTAAGAGTAGACTGTCCTGGCTCGACCTTGTTCGCCATATCCATCTTGGCGCCACGTCTAGCTGTCCTACCACCAGGGATCATGCTCATAGCAGCGATAGCGCCGGCCTGGGACCTTAGAGATTGAGCCAGGTCAAACTGCCCTGCCCGTTCCGCCTCAAGCGCCTGGCCTCGTAATTGCTCTGCCTCGTACGCGCCCATAGCAAGCCCAGCGCCAGGTATGAAGTCTACCGCCGTCATTAGCGGATCTTCGACCATCCCCTCTACCATCGCACTGCCAAACCTGGCAGCGTCCCTGCCCATATCAGCAAGAGAAGTATCAAGCATGTATTTTAGTGAAGAGCTGGCAGCGTCCTGCATGCCTGTACCGTAATCCGTGAGAGCTCCTGTAACGCCGAATGCGCCACGATCAGCCGGAGGCATTACATTGCCCCTAGCCAATACGTCTCGGCTCATATACGCCCTTTTTGAGAGCTCCTGGTTGGCTAGCTGCTTTATCGCATCAGTTGTTGGCAAGGCTTACTAACTCCGCTTCAGACATGAATGGGATCCGTGACTTGAGCATCTGCTCTTCCATCATATCGGACATCTTCTTCTGATTGTCTAGCTCCTCGCCCATAGTCTTGGCTGAGGTGTTATCAATCGTGGCCCCGGCTTGCTGTGCCTTGATCTGCGTATCCATGCGCTTGGTCTCAGCGTTGAATGCGTCGATCTGGTTGTCAGCCTGGTCACCAATGGTTTGAGTCTGTAGCTTCTGTGCTTCCAGTTGTAGCTTGAATTGCTCGTTCTGGAGCTTCTGCATCTCGATCTGTGAGCGCATCATCTCAGCCTCAGCCTTGAGCTGCTCGGCTTGTGCCAGGACCATTGCGGGGTCTGGTGCTTGCTGCTGTCCAGCCTCGGCCATCTGCTGCTGTTGCTCTGCGAGCTCTTCCTCTGTCATCTGGTCCATAGGGATGATGCCCTGCTTGATCATGAGGGCTCGCTTACGGTTAGACAGTTGCTCGGCCGCCGGGGTAGAGATGTTGTCCAGAAGGATGTCTCCGCCCATCTGGATGATAGAAGGATCGACCTTAGCCATCTCAATGATTGCCTCGATGGTCTCCTGCTGTCGGTTGCGGAAGCTTGGCCCTGCCCGGCAGATCACATCATACTGACCCGCTGATAGGTCGTTGACCGTAACGAACTCCTGGGTCTGCTGATCAAACACCTGGGCGTTGATCTCGGCCATGCTGTACTCCTGGTCCTCTTTCATGATGCGGACCGTTCTAGCAGTATCGTAGACCTTGGGGATAGCCTTAACCAATAGGCGCCCGGTTCTAGCTATAGCGATCTGGAGTGCCTTGTGGTACTTGATCGTAGCTGAGTCGCCCTTGTCCTGTAGGGAGTTGATAGCCACGCCAGACTGTAGTCCTGGGTTGTCTCCCATGTTGGCTGCAAACATACCAGCCGTGTAGCCGATCATCCCGCGCATAGCCTCAGTGATAGTCCTGAGCCCTGGGTTTATGATGGCCCCACCTTGCTGTTGTGGCGCGCCAGGGTTCTCCTGGTCCACGTTAAAGAACTGAACCGGGTCTGAGTTCGTGTTAAGGGTAGACAGAGAGTCTTCGTGACCTGCCGCCTGGGCCATAGTCATCCAATACTTAGCTCGTGGTGCTAGGGCTCCCTCTTCGATCTCACGGGACATTGAGTAGTTGAGGACTCGTTGCGGATCCATGAGCTTATCTACCACGCCCGAATAGAGGGTCTTGTGCTCGAACACCTTGTAGTTGGCGTACACAGGAACCACCGGGATTGTAGAGAACACAGTCTCCTTCTTGTCCTCGAGGAATCCCTTAGCATCAAAGAATCTGGAGCAGATCTTCTTGTCCATACGCTTACGTCGGCGGACCTCTTCCACGCCGATAGCTGCGAGCTCGTCTTTAATCTTGTCGTACTCTTCAGCCTCGTAGACGTGGCCGTTGTTGATCATTACCAGCTCACGCTCTTCCTCTTCACAGTAGAGGTACTCACCCACCAGGATGACCTCATTCTTATCAAAGTAAGCGTCACCGTCACGGTCGTCTGATACTGACTCACGCCCACCATCGGGCCAGCGTCGGTCGTACTCATCTACGTCTACCGGGTGTAGGACAAAGCAATACTTTGAATCTGACTTATCCTGGAGCTCTGCTGAGGGGTCGAACCATACACGGTCAATGAAGTTGGCTATCTTCTCAATCACCAGGTCCTGGTCAAAGGAGTCGTCGTCCAGGTACTTCTGGCTTACTCGCCATCCGTCATACCCGGAAACGATCATGCCTCGAGCCGCTTGGTTGTAGACAGTTGTAGCCTGGGAGATGTTCTCAATGTTGCGGATCATGCCGTCGAACGTATTAGCCACGTCCTTGGTAGCACTACCACCAGCCGGGTTTACTCTAATGTCAAAGCTGGCTTGCTCTAATCCACCCGCTACCTGGTCTATGATAGGCGTACACATATCGAAGGTATAGCGAGGCTTTGAGGCGTTACTGGACCAGAAATACGGTTCCCACTGGCCGTCGGCCTTGGTAACGAACAAAAAGGTCTCACGCGCCTTCTCGCGCATGTCATGGTCTGCGTCCTGGGCTTTCTGGAGTAGCTCTAGGACCCTCTGGTGACCGTCTGATCCTTCGTCTTCTTCTCGGTCTTCTTTACCGTCGTATTCGGCCATTACTTGCCCCATCCGCTAAAATTGATTTGCACTGATTGTTTGTTGAGTGTCTTCGGGCTGAACATAGACATCATAACAGCGTCGGCCATGTTGGGGCTTTCGATTTGGTAGGGCTTCTTCTTCATGTCCACCTTCGAGAGAACCTGTAGCTTGCCGTTGTTGCTGCGCTTCTGCGGGATCCTGGTAATCTCAGCCCTGAGCTGGTCCAGGTACTCGATGTCTGATGAGATGCTGATGAGCTCCTCCGGGTCAATGTACTCGCCCTTAGTGACTGCTCGCCAGGTAGCCTCAAATCTATCCCTAAGCTTCCAATAGTATTGGGCCCGACGATTGAGGAACGTGTCCTTGTTAGTCCTGCCCTTATCACCGCCATAGTATAGCATAGGGTCCTCTGCGCCCTCTGAGCCCCTAAACATCTCGTAATTGATCCTTGAGCCGTCTAGCGATTGCATGACCTGGCGCCTCAATCCCAAGCCTATACCGTCACCGTCCCATACGAACCAATCTGCTTTGCTCTGCCTGGCTAGATCAATAGCCCAATCTACCCCCTCGTTCGTATCGCCGGTGATCATCTCCTTTACATCCAGGATCACCGAGCCTTGTCTTAGGCAGTACCCTTTTGCGTCTGGTCCCAGGTCTGATGGATCGTGCGATGCAATGATCGGGCCCTCTGGCTTAAACCCAAGTTTGGTATGAGCGTCTATCGCAGCCTCGAACCACTCCACGCTGATCAGGGCGTCCTCTACGCTGTCGTAGTAGTCACCCTCCCATACATGCCTAAACATGGCCGTAGACGTGTTCTCACGGTCGTACTCCATCTCCTGGCGCAATACTTCCGGGAAGAATGGGTTGTCGTCCCAGTTGACCCGGACAATCAGGTGCAGGTCGTCCTGGTAGAAGCCGTTCTTGTTGAGCTCGTGCTCGAATGGCACAAGGAATCGCTTGCTGAATGGGTCGTTCCTGGACCTGGGGTTGGCTGTGATCCAGAGCTGAGAGCCTTCCTCTCGGAGAGTAGGTGTAACCACCCGAAGGCTTTCTTCGCTTATGGTCTGTCCTTCCTCGATCCAGAATAAGTTGAAGCCAGACATGCTCTTTACACTTTCTATGTTTTTGGCAAGGCCCCTGAATTTAAAGGCCGGCTCACCATTGAACAGGATCTGGTTGTTCTGGACCTCGAACCCGGTTAGCTCCATCGCCTCGATCTGCTGCTTGAGCAGAGAGTGAACAGAGTCATCAATCGAGTTCATGTACTCACGGTAGGCCGCTATCTTGGCTCCCTTGGTCTGAGCCGCCATTAGCATTAGCGCAGCGACCGAAAAGCTCTTCCCACTTCCCCTACCGCCGTATAGCACGTTGAATCGGCGAGGAGATTCTAGAAAGGGTAGAAGCTTATCTGGTAGCTGTAGGCTTGGCATTACTCGTATGTAGCCTTCTTCTTAGTTTTCGCTCTTGACATGGCTATGGCTATCGCCTGGTTGCGAGGCTTTCCCGCTGCCATCTCGATCTTGATGTTCTCGCTGACTCCCTTCTTGCCCTTCTTTTTGCTTGCTGGCATTGAATATCCTCTCGTAGTTATCAAGGTACTTCTTGACGCTGTACTTCCTGGGCCGTGAGCCCTTGCCGCCTTCCCAGGGTCCTGTACTCATTGTCTCTCTAGCTCCGTCAATAAATCCCTTGCTCTAGTGAGAAACCTGCTCACGCCTTCATGTGCCTTTTGACTGCAACCAACGCTTTGTAGCTCTGGGTTATTGACTTGGTATTGATAAAAAGTACGCAGCCGTTCTGTGGATGAATGCAAATGACTGACAATAGTTTTGTTCTGGGGCTGATCCATTAGCATTTCTATGTACTCACAAATAGCATCCAATGAGCCAATATCTTTACCACGAAAGATCATAATCGGCTCGTCTTGAGGAAGTTCATATCCATCCTCATGATGCAGTTTTCCTGACTCGCCAACATAATACTTAGGGTCGCTCATGGCTTCACCACTGTTACCTTCCAGTTAAGTTCGCCCCCATCCGCCCCAGAGATCTCTGTCTTGGTCTTCTCTGACCATCCAGCCTGGTGTGACAGGTAGAACTTCATTGCATTGACATCGCCGTCGTGTGCCTTAACGACCAGGTTGTTAGCCACATTCATGATAGCTAATGCCTTACCCCGGTTGTAAGCGGTACGAACCTCTGGCTGCCTTTCCATTATCTTTCGTAAGGTCTTGTCTGTAAAGCCAAAATAGTCACTGATCTGAGCTTGGGTCAATACTGCTGCCATCTGCTCCACGCGCTTTACGTCTTCCTCGCTTAGTACGATTACGGGCGGTCCGCCCAGCTCTGTGGTCATGTGTAACAATCCTCTTAAATGACCTAGATTTAGTCTTGTCGGGTAAATCCTTAGACATTATACCCCATACGGCCTTACATCCATACATAGGTCAACCTGGTCGATCCCTTTAGCCTTGCGCTGATCCCGTCTGGCTAGTGCTAACTGTAGTCCTTTACGATCTCCGTACTTCAACCGCTCACCTCTCTCCTCCGCAGCCTGGGCGATTAGTATGAGGGTGTCGTCCTCCATCTGGGTCTTCTTAAGCATCCAGTTGGGGTCTCGTACGAACTCTCTCTTCTCGTCAAACAACAGGTCCATGCTGAGGTTTAGAGAATCCATGATCTCCTTAGCAGAGGCGCCACACGCAAAGCAGTGCAGGAGGACCTTACCTTCCTTGTGGGTGAGCTTAAGAGCTGAGTGATTATCTCCCCCATGAACCGGGCATAGAGCTCTGTAGCTGTCACCATAACGCCTGACCTTATCAAGCCGCTCGAGTATTTCTTCCATGACGGTCCCTTATGTTTTTGTATTTGATGAATCCCAGCACGTCTTCGCTCGTAGGTTTCTTGGCCACCTTCTCCAAACCCTTGGGAAACTTACCAAATTTAAGCTTAAACGTATGAGCTGCCCAGCCCTCGTTGTATCCATGATCTAACGTGTATCCCAAGAGCTCCTGGTAGAAGCGCTGCTGATCTGCGACTGAGACCTTCTCTGCTTTCTTAAGGATCTGGTCGTCGTGGTAGATCTTAGCGTCACTGGGTAGCTCATAGCCACATGCCAGGCACTTCCTAAACTTATACAGGCTAGAGCATCGTGGGCAGGTGTGCATTATGGGCTCTTTGTCGCTGGCCTCTTTCTTTACCAGCTCCTTCTCGTTGTACTTCTTGGACCCGTCGTCGAGCCTCTCAGCCCAGATATCCTCTGGATGCCCGTGTCGCCTTACGTTGCCGCAAAAGTCTAAGTAGATCGCCTTCTCCTTGCCTGGATGCAACCGCCAAATTCTTCCGGCTGTCTGACAGAATCTGATCTTGGATTGGGTGGGGGCCAGATCTAGCAATACTTCGATGTAGCTGGCCGAATACCCCGTATTCAAAAGCTTGGCAGTTGATAGGAGTTGAATGTCCCCGGCCTCGTGAGCGTCAAACAGGACCTGCCTTTCCGCCGGCTTCATGTATCCGTCTATATGAGCGCAGCGGACACCCTCTTCAGTCATTGCTTCGACCAGGGCCTTGCTGTGCTTTATAGAGCTCGAGAATGCTATGCCTCGCTTTGTCTCGCCGGCGTGTAGCTTCCAGTTTTTTATGATATCTCCCTGGAGGATAGCGTCGCTCATTAGGGCCCGTTCGACATCCTTGGGATCGTAATCACTACCACCCATCGGGTTGGATATTGACCTCACCCCGCTTAGGTTGATCTGATGCCCCTGGTAATACTCAGTCTTGCATAGCCAGCCTCGAGCCATTAATTCTGGGGGTGTTACCGTTGTTACCAGGTCCTCGAATAGACCAGGAGCTCCCAATCCCTTGCTCATGGGCGTGGCTGATAAACCGACCCACACGACGTTATTAAAACGTAGCATGAGTTCCCGGACAGACTTAAACAAGACATGGCACTCGTCAATGATAAACAAGTCCGCTGCTAGTGCCAGGCTGTCCTTGCGGTTCATTGCGGTCTGGGTGCTGCATACCTGGATAAGCTTATTGGGATCGTATAACTCATGATCGCCCATCATAATTGAATACTTACCAGCCAAGCCGAAGTCGTCCAGGGTCTTGCAGGTTTGCCCCACGAGTTGGATGCGATCGCAGAGCATCACCGCTTTCCTGTTTTTCAGCATTGCACTTTCTAGCATGGCGGCTGCAATTACTGTCTTTCCTGTCGAGCAGGGTGCTTGGATGATTACTCGCTTGTTCCCCTTACGGAGAGAGTCCCTTACGGCATCTATGATCTCTACCTGGTGCGGCCTGAGCTCAATCATCTTCAACCTCGAGCTTTCCACCACAGAATGGGCAAACGGTTTCGCTTGGCACTGCATCTGAATGCATCTGGTGTTGGTGCCCATCTTGGCAGCGCACTATCATTAGGTCCTCTGGTACATAGTCCATCATTCGACCAGGTCCATTGTGTAGTAATCCAAACCTGCGCACTCAAGCGTTTCAGGTCTTCTCATTTTGCGTAGCGCTCTTGCGTATATTTGACGCACTCTTTCTCTGCTTCTGCCTATTACAGCGGCTATCTCAGCAAGAGTATGAGGATCGCCATCCATCCCAGATCTAAGCCTAACTACTAAAGCCTCCTTTTCGTTTAAAATATCCAAGAGATTGTGTAAAGCTTCAGCTCTTTGCTCCAATCTAATCACTTCAGTTGGGTCTGACTCCCTGGATCCAAGCTGTAGTAATTCCGCAGCGTTTGCCTCTATGACGCGCTTGTTATTTACCAGGGGCTCTACCATGCGATCCTCTGGGTAGATATCGCCGGGAAGCATCTCTAAGAACATAAAAATTTTCTCAAAGCTTGGCCTGTAACCGGTTCCCTTTGCAGCATAAACATTTGCCGTAAGGTTAAGATAATCACCGACTGTCCCAGGAGTTAATCCAGTTGCCCTGGCAAGCTGCGCTGCATTCTTTATACCCTTTGATTGCATGGCGTTCCAGAGCAGGTTGTTCTTTACTTTTATTTCGATTCTATAATCTTTCATAGGTCAGTCATCCTGTACTTGGGCATGCATACTGATTCATAAATGCCTTTGAAATCTGGGTGGCCGTACTGGCTTGAGCCATCGGTCATCTCGAATGTCTTCCAGAGCTCAACGTCTGAGCAGTATTGGAATTCCTCTGCGAGCGCAATGTCCAGGTCAGACTCCATCATTGTGAAACAAAAGCCCACCGGGATAACCATAAAGGCAAAGATAAGCTTTTCTGTGTTAGTCATGGCACACCTCCACAATCTTTGAGTCAGCGATAGCTTGCTCGGCGTACTTGTTGGCACGATGCTTAGGGCAGACTTGCTCCCAGATCTCGTCCTGGTGCTCTAGCCACAAATCACCGAACTCCTTCTCGAATCGCTGATCCTGCTCGTCCAGGTCGCCCCAGCCGTATTGACGCTTGTACTGAGCGTACATCATCTCGATGCGGTGCTTACGGTTGCTTTCGATTAGACGCTGATTAGAATTTTCTCGCTGTGCTTTGAACTCAGCAACAATATTGTCGAGCTCGTCCTTGCCATCAAGGCCCAGGATATCTTGCTTAAGGATGCAGAGCTGCTCAGTAAGCTCGTTGTCGCGCTGCCAATCTTTATGGCAATCGGTTAATGCTGCGAAAGGGTCTTTCTGCTCGTACAGTGATTTGAATGCTGCAAGCTTGATGTTGAGTGGGTTCATGTTTTATCTCCAGTGCCAGAAGACTTTATGTCTTCGATGTAGAGATATTAGCAAGCAGCTAATTATTGTGTCAAACATTTATTGTACTTTTATTTGCACCAATCAATATGTGTTTCCCTGCCCACTGCTTTCTCTGTCGTATCGCAATCCTGACACCACCAGCACACCCGGTATGGGACCTGGACGCCGTCTGTAGATCTTTCCTGGAAGCCAATCACCTCTCCTAGAGTTCCCCCGCAGTTACAGGGCTTTGTAGATAGATCATCCATTGAGTTGTCCTTTTTATTGTATTGCCTTTGGTGAGTTGGCGGTTCTGCGAGCAAGCAAGCCCCAACCCACAGTGAAGTAGGTTTCGGGACGTTGCATTGCCTTCGGAGCCTGTCGTATGGACAGCGAGGCCGTATCAATGAGTCAGTTGATACAAGCAAGTCTGCAAGGAATTCTGCTCAATCCCCCCGCGCCGCATTCAGACTTTTCGCAAGTTGCGGTGGCCCCGCGCTAATCTTTTGGGCCTTAAAACTGCGCTCGGTGAGAGACCCCTTACGGGTGACATATCCTTCGCAGTCGATTGGGAAAGAAGTTATGACGAACACTAGATGTAGTATATAATCAGTGCGTCGGGTTCCTGCTTTCCGCTTTCAGTCGGGATTTAGGCTTTCTCCAGGGCCACCGACACCTCGAATAATAGACTTTACCCTTGAGACTTGCAAGCCCCTCATGTCGTGAGACACAGGGGCTTTTTTTTTAATGCTTCTCAGAGGGTCTCTCAAGCCACTCATCAAAAGCAGAGTTTGCCTCCTGGGATTCATCCAGGAAGGCCTCAAAATCGCTCACATAAGAGTACAAGGTCATCACGGCATCAATATCGGGCTGGTCCAATAATGAGGCCTCTTCATATATCCATTTACTTAATTCTTCCTGATCTAACATTCTGAATTTAAGTTGCACCATTGAGCCTGTCCTCCTGGACCTTTAGTTGTTCGTTGAGCTCCGCCAGGATCTCTTCATAATCGGTTTTGTATAGCTTGACCGGCTCAGACTTCGTGCGGATCATCTCGTCCACAAAGTCCTTGCCGAACATGTCTATCATGAAAACTGTGTACGCTTGAGCAGCGGTGCCCCCAGATTTCATGCCCCATAGGTTACAGTAGCGGCACTGACTCCATACATTCCTCTGGTCTAGGGACCACTTAGAATGGGCTCGAGGGATGAAGTGACCTCCCTGGAGATCCTTGTAGTGATCCTTCTTACCGCAAGTCACGCATTGGGCGTAGCCGTTATCGTCCGCAGCCTTCATCCTGGTTAAGAGTTGTAGAGCTGTTAAACATTTAGCCTTTATAGCCTTCGATGACACTCTGCATCTCCTCCAGGCGCTGAGACATAGACTCAACATCCATCTGCATCTGGTTAATGATCTGAACGATTTCCATTAGGTCGTCCTGGTCGAGTTCTATAGTAATTTTCATTTGAAAGGAATTCCTCGATCTAAGCAGATAATAGTTTTCTGAGCCCGGCGATAATCGTCAGGCCGCATGCTCCCCATTCTATGCAGGAGCAGTTGAATGCTGAAAGCTTTCTTAGTGACAGGCCAGAGGCGCCTTATAAGAATGATGTCATGAGGAATTATGTAATACTGGGAAGACGAGTCAGCTCTGCTCTCTTCGTCGCTTGTTTCGTGCGCCATGTCTCGAACCTCGTGTCCATTACCTTGATCTGGTGTCTCAGTTTAGCAGATTGGTAAACCGCCGCCTTAATCCCCTGAAGAAGCTCCAGATAGTCCTTATGAGAGTAAGCAAACCTCTCCTGCTTCTGTAGGGCCACGCCAGGGTTATCTGCCTCCGCCTGGGCCATAAGGATAGCCTTAAGACTCTTGCGGTACTCAAGTAAATAAATCCTGTTGGACTCCGCCTCTGCGAACTTCTCCCCCAGTGCTTCTATCTCGCTGAAGTTTTCTGCGCTCAAAGCTTATCTCCACATGTTTTTTTACGATAGGGATCCACTCGCCAGGTACTTGTTGCAAAGCTGCTAGCCTCTCCTCCTTCGTCTTCAACGCTATAATCTCCGCCGCATACTGGCGGGGCCACCGAATTAAAGATCTCAAGAATCACATCTCCCGGTTCTAGATACTGTTTATCGACGACCGTATAGCCCTCGAGGTTCATTACAATAGCGTGAGGCCGGCGAAACGCTTCTGCGCTCCAGGCAGCCTCCTCCATCGCCTCAGACAGCAAATCGAAATCACTCCTTGCTTGCTGCATCCTTAACACCCTCCCGCATAAAAGTTTGATAGCTAACACCCAGAGCACCGCAATACTCAAGTAGTGTGCTGATTTTTACATCGCTCCGGGAAGCAGTGTAGCTAACCATCTGCTTAGAAATCCCGAGACGCCGAGCCAGATCTACTGCCTTGACGCCTCGTTTATCCTGGAGCTTTCGTAAGGTTTTACCAAAGTCCATAGGTCACCTACCAGGGGATATCGTCTGCAAATTCATCAGGCGTCGCCGGCGCAGCGGGAGCAGCAGGGGCTTGAGGAGCACTATCCTGTTGATTCATCTTGGGCCGCAGTTTGTGCTTAAAAAAACCATCCTTGCCATCCTTTGGAGGATACCATCTGCTACCAAGAAAGTAGGCCTTGCCCTCTACATCGATGGTTCCCTTAAAATCATCATGCCAATCTTCTGTTTTTTCGGCCTTTCGTGTGAAGCCAGAATTAGTGTTATCGTAAGGCATTATTACTTCTCCATAGGTTTGTTATTAACATAGTTAAAGCGACACAGTCGTCGCATATCAAGTAATCGTTACGGATCTTGATTCTTTCCATGCAGCATTCGCATGATTTATAGCGCTTCCCTCTTTCAGCCTGTCTGGGCTTCTGATTCATCTGCATCACCATTTGCTGTGCGGAATTTGGTAGACTTTATGATCTCCCGCTCCCTGGTTGTAAAGGGTCCGCCCTTGCTAGGAGCTTTCCAGAGACGACGCTTAACCTCATCATCAAGAGAGAACCATTCCTCAGATGCAGTGCTTAGATCGTCCAGGGAGATTCCTGCCTTGATAGCCAGGATAGAATCTGAATAAGCCAGCATGGTTGTCGTGTTCTCAATGAGGAGCTCGTTAACCTCTTTGTCAGACATGCCGGCCTTCGCTTCGTTCTGCTGAGTGATAGCGTTAGCCACCTCATCTGCTGTAGCGTACTCAGTGCCACCCATCCCGAATGCAGCTAGGCATCTACCAATAGCAGAAGTCTCGCAATTCTCGACGTGCGACGTGCGGTTAATGTTGGTAGACCCACGGACCTCATGTGCGAGCCCTGTAGCAATAATCTTGCCGTCATTACTAATTGACGCCCTGACCACCACGTCATCACCCTCCCATCGGACAATTTCAGTCTCAATGGAAAGATCTGGGTGCTTTGCCCTAAACGCTGATACGCGCTCTGCGACTGTGAAGTATTCCTTGCCGTGTATATTTACTGGCATATAGCCTCCGCACCTTCAGAGTTTATTTGAAGCCTGGCACTGATTTCTTCAGACTCTGCTACATAAAGCTCGTAGATAGTCCTAGAAAATTCAGCTCTTTCTGGGCTTGCCCAGTTATAGGGATTCGGGGCGAAATGCCCGTCGGTCTTGAAGAGATGCTTGGCCAGATCGGCCGGGGATATTTGTTTCATGATTAAGCCTCCAGTTAAGAAGCTTAATTCTATGACCTTATCAGAGGGGAGTCAAACTTTATTGATACTTGCCTGTCCTAATAATCTCGGACAATTCATTTGCTCTATCTCCAACCTGGAGCGCGTATTTACTGTCAAGGAGCTCGTCTGCCGCCAGGTCATAATCACGGCTTTCAAAGGCTCTGATCATGCGACGGAAATGTCTTAACCGAGTATGTCCAATATTAAAGATAAGATTAAGGCATGCGTCCTGGCGCACCGGGTCCATCATCCTAAACCATCCGTACTGATTTAGTTCCTTCTCGAATTTAGCAATATCATTCCGCAGGAGATACATAATCTCGTCTTCGGTGAGAGGGTTGTCCTCAAGGTTCCTTCCGACCCCGATTGTTATCTTGCCGGCGCTGCACTCGTAGGGTAAAGATCTTTTCCCTTCGTGCCTGATAAGCATCTTTTCGAGCTCAGTCTTCATCTTCGTATAGCTCCAAGGATATTAGGAATTGAGCCTGGGCCTGTAATAATCCAACAATGGTATGAACGTCTAAGCCTAATTCCAAAGCCTTAGTAGTCAGCTCTGTCAGCTCCAGATCATACGCACCCATAATCCCATAGTAATCATCTAGGCCGGTAGCCTTGGGAAAGTCCACTACATTATCTGTCATGAGCCTATCCTGCACGGATCGATCAGGGTTATCCCGGTCGTTAGCAGGATTGTAGTCCTTCCTGCGGACCGCGCATACGTCATTGGGAAACTGCAATACCATTTCAAGTCCTCCGCCACTCCCCTGGTTATATCGCCCAGTTGATAGCCATCCTTGAGGTTATTGCTAACCGCGCAGCTCGACGATGTTAAGGAAATCACCAACAACAAGATTGCGGTAACCATCCATCGAGTGATCTGAAACGCTGTCGCCCAGGCCGAAATCAGTCTTAACATAGTCGCGCTCCGGGTTGATTATGGTCCGCCCGTCATTATCAAAGTAAACCATCGTCTGGTTTTGGTCAGGTCTATAACATAGTTTGGGTATTCTGGTAACAACATCGGACCCAGATACAAACGAGATCTGCACTTGCAGGTGCGTCATGCGCTGCTTAGATCGGGCCAAAAAGACATTCGGCTTGCCAAAGCACACCAGGGAAAGGTCAGCAAAGTCCTGGCAACAATGAGCTGAGAGCTCTGCCAGAGCTGCGCCCAGGGAGTGGCCACAGAACACCGTTCGCTTGTTAGGATCCAAAAGTCTTCGGATGCGCTTCCAAACAGACTTGTGAGCCGTCACAAATCCCGCATGAGCCCATCTACGGTTATATCGGTAGGGTAAGGCGGATAAATTAAAAAGCCAGTCCTGGGGCTGCTGTGTGCCCCTGAAGACGACGTAATTAACCTTCTCGCCAATGATTACAAAGGCGGTCGTTGAGGTCCACCAGGATTCAATCCTGATGCAATTAGGGATATCAGAGTAAGACTGTAGCGAGTAGCTTGCAGCCCTCTCTACGCACTCTCTACTCGACGCAGGTAATTTCAATACGGTTCGGTGCTACTGCTACTGCTACCGCCTCACGATTAGCGGCCCTAGACTCAGCCGGGAGCTCGCAGTATTTATTGACCCCATCAGCCACGAACTGAGCCTGGCTGCATGAGGCTAGTAATACCATTGGGATAATAAGTAGGCTTCTCATAATTTCACCTAGAAGTAATTGGATAGGGCTGTTGCGATTGTTGCGAATAATATCCAGAAAATCCTCTCTGAATACCTGCCGCCTATTTTAAGCGAAAGCTCATGAATTTCGGTCTCAATTCGATCGACTTTTTTATCTATATCGGATTGCCTGTTAAATACTGTGACGATCCGTTCCTCAACCCTGGCCAGTTTAATCACTGCGTCCTGGAGGGAGTCGATCTTGTCCTCGAGCCTACCGAGCCTATCTTGCATTTAATTCACCACATTCGCTTGGTCGTATTCTCGAGGGATCTCGTAGGTGCAAGTCATGAGCTTACCTCCCTCTGCCTTGTAAACAATCAGGTCCATAGTGTGCGCTGAATTATAGCCCATACTTGAATGCCAGCGGTCTGGTGGAGCCATGCAACCGTGCTTAGACACGATTACTCCTTCAAACTCCTGCACTGAGGCATGGTGGAAATGGCCCACCAAAAACTGCCTGTGAGTCGTCTCACCCCAATCCTTCGGCATATCCCTGGGCATGACCTGAGCTAGTTTAGCGGCCTTAATCTTGTCCCCGTGGTGTACACCAAGAAGCCACTTATTCCATCTCACATAATGTACGTACTGAGACGATTTTAGCACATTTACCCTGGGCTCTTTTGTAAAATAGGTCTCCAGGATAACCTGGACCGCCAGGCTGGTGTGATCGTCGTGATTTCCCCTAGCGACCACCAGGGTCACGTTGTCTACCTTGCTAAGCATCTGCTCAACGCCGTTCATCAGGACCTGGGCGCACGCTCGAAGCTGGTCCTCGTAAGAGCACGACATATCAACCAGGGTGCCCTTTGTGGTGCTCGCAGGGTTCCCTCTATCGGAATGCGCCAGGTCTCCCAGTGATACCAATAGACCGTTTTTGGCTTCTGGCATCTGTTCTACCAGGGCGCAGATAGCCTCATCTACTTCTCGGGTAGCCTTACCCACATTAAAATCACGGTCCCCGGTCTCTTTTTTAAACGCCAGAGCCCCAATATGCGCGTCACCAATTATCACGCTAGGCATAAGATCGTCTTTACGGACCTTCTTACCCTTAGCTTTTCGCTTTACCGGGATAACACCCTTGCAGAGCTGCTCCACAAAAGCATTAAAGGCTTCTGCCTTCTGAGCCTCTGCGAACGTCCTCCTGGTTTTTAGCCAGGTTTTGTTCCCATCTGGGTCGGCAACGTAGACACTCCGACCGATCACGCTTTCACCTGGTCCAACCAGGTAGGTGCTGTCGAAGTGCTCTGTATAGCCCGCCGCCGCAGCAGTGTTCTTAGTGATAGACACATAGTCGCGCATGGTGGACTGAGAGATACCTAGTACCCCCGCAGCCCTTGCGCTGTTTCTGCCACATTCTTCCCACACTTGCATTGCTTCACGATGTCGGTCTGTCTTCGCGTAGTCTACTAGACTCATTAAACAACCCTGACTTTAAGATTATTTCCTGCCAGTGCTGTAATCCTTACCTTGTTCTGAGCAGGAGCATCGAAGTCATAGTCAGTTCCTAATACAGCACCTTTGTTCAAGATGTTAGCATCGTAGTTAATCGCTACACCGTTTGAAGAAGGCACTGTCGTACCACTGGTCATGTTCAGGATAATAGACAGATCAAAGTCATTACTTAGTGCTATGTGGTTCGGGTCTGTTACAGCGTCTAGTTGAGTCTTGTCCATTTGGTTTATGTAGGATGTCGAGAATGTTGCGTATTGATAAACAGTATTATTATTTACCGAATACATTTTTTTCCCGCTATCAGCAAACCAAAAGTCTTTAGCCGAGGTTGCTTGGCTTGCTAAACTAAAACTTAAACTATCGTATGTTCCAGTACTTAAATCCCAAGCTGTTGATAATGTATACTGATACACTGAGTTGTTAACAAGGTCATTTACGTACAGCCGTGTGCCGTCTGGGTTAAGAGCTATACCAACGGGATATAGAGACTGACTGCTAACAACAAGACTCTTAGAGTCATAACTAGCAGTGCTAATATCCCATGCAGTAGATAAAGTATATTGATATACGGTATCTGAAGACCTTCCTGCTACATAAACTTTAGTTCCGTCAGGCTTGAATTGAAGTGATGTCGGTATTATTTCTTGGGCTGCGACAGAAAAGCTTTTGCTTGCATAGGAAGCAGTACTTAAATCCCAAGCTGTTGATAATGTATACTGATAAACTGTGTCGTTGGTTTCGCCAACAACATAAAACTTAGTACCATCCGCACTAGCTGTGATTCCATAAGGAGAATTTTCCTGAGTAGTAACACTAAAGCTAACACTATCGTAAGATGCTGTAGAAACATCATATGCTGTAGATAAAGAATACTGATAGATGATGACGTTGGTTCTATCCATTAAATACATCTTTGTACCGTCAGTTTTTAATACTATGCTAAACATTGCAGTTCCTTGGCCTGTAGCAAGGAAGCTCTTAGATGCATACGAAAACTGATTAACAGAAGCATAGCCAATCGCATTACTAGCACCCTCCATAGCCTCAGCCAACGTAGCTAACTCTGTATTCGTAGCGCCGTTTACCCAAGTCTCAGAAGCGTATGTGCTGTTAGAGTTGTACTGCCAAGTACCTGCGTTATTCTTAACAATGTCTCTCTCGCCATCTGCGTTATCTATAACAGTCCACGTTGTACGGTCGTCTGTAGAGATACAGTAGTAGACATTGCCGTCACCTGCGGCTTGGTCTGCGGTCATAGAGTTGATGTCTGTCCAGTAGGTAGTGTCTGTTGAGGCTGTGGTGTGTACTGGTTGGTAGCCTGTAGGAAATCCAAAAGACAAAGTGCCATATTCATAGACAGTTGAGTCTTCTCCAATAACGTACATCTTTGAGCCATCAGTATTAAAAACAAAACCTTCTGGGTCATTTTCTTGAGCCTGTACATTAAAAGACACTCCGTTGTAACTAGCAGACGCAGCAGAAACAACAAATGCACTTGAAAGGTCGTATTGAATTACTCCAGTAATACCAGACTTGCCCATTATAAACATTTTTGTGCCGTCAGAATTAAATCTAATTCCTCTTGGGTTCGTAGTTTGAGAAGCCACTGAGAAACTGGTGGTTTCAATAATGCTAAATTGAGGGTCAAAAGCGCCAGATAGATTGTTTTCGTATACTCTCCGATTTCCAGAACTAACCGTGTATAGCTTAGAGCCATCACTGTTAAAACAAAAACCTTGAATTGAGGTTGAGGTTGGGAAGGCGCGATTTACTGGATTTGAGGTGCTACTAATAACCCAAGCAGTTGCCAAAGCAAATGTAAATATATTGCTTTCACTGCAAAGATACATTTTAGTGCCGTCATTATTAAATGTTACATCTCTCCATACAGAGCCTTCAAGTGCAATATTTAGACCATAGACAAATGTCCCACTACTTGGGTCAAATGGAGTTGACAAGGCATACTGTAGAATAACCTCATTTGACTCACCTAAAATATATAATTTCGTTCCGTCAGAACTTATAAAAGTTCCTGTCGTATTTCCGTAAGAGACAGTTAAACTATTATTAGAATAGGCAGAATTTGCTATATCGTAATATCCTCCAATGTAACTACTTAACTCCAAGTCACCATCGGTTGTGTTATAGACAACACCAAACATACCCCAAGAGCCTGACGCGACTTGATTGAATGATGTAGGCGCTGTAGTTTCTACATAGCTACCGCTTGTGGCTGTTAAGACAAACACACCTGAGTTGGCTTCGATGGTCTTGCCTACGTCTGCTGAGGCGAATGAGCCTGTGCCGAGAGATAAAAGAAGCGGCAAAGAATATTCATTAACATCTGCTCCACTAAAACCACACACATACATTTTCGATGAATCTGCGCTAAACGCTAATCCTTGCGGACTCGTCTCTTCATTTGCAATACTAAAAGACACATTAGCGTAAGATGCAGTGCTTACGTCAAAGCCAGTTGTTAAGGTGTATTTGTAAACAGCGGTTGATGGCGACCGACTAACAACATACATTTCAGTTCCGCTTGAATTAAACTTAGTATCCTTCGGCTGATCTGCTTGCGATGAAACAAGAAAGCCATCTACAAATGATGCAGTCGATACGTCAAACGCAGAGCTTAAAGTGTACTCATTAATTTTCTTGGTGCTTTCTCCAGTGACGAACATTTTCGTGCCGTCAGTGTTAAAAGTTACTCCGTTAGAAGCCGAGTCTTGCGCGGCAGTGGAGAAGCCTTGAGTGTACGATGCTGTGCTTACGTCAAAGCCTGTGCTGAGGGCGTATTGATAAACGGTGTTAGAAGATTCGCCATTTACGAACATCCGAGTGCCGTCAGTATTAAAGGCAAGACCCATAGGGGCTGACTCTTGACTATTGACACTAAAGCTATCCACAAATGATGCGGTGGATACGTCAAAGCCAGTGGATAACGTATATTCTCCAATATCATCACCCTGATTTCCTGCGATGAACATCTTTGTGCCGTCAGCGTTGAACGCTACAGCAGAAGGATAAATATCTTGTGACGAGACACTAAATGCTTGAGTGTAAGAAGCGTTCGCTAACTCACCACTCCAACCCAAAGTAGTCGCAGGAGCAGAGTTCAATCGCGTGTAATTCTCTGTAGTCGAACTGACATCCCAAGAGTTATTAGTCACTCCTGACTGTGGTACTTCTTTAATCACAGAAACGACAGGCGCAAGCACAGAGCTAGTCAGTGAGATTGAAGCTGACTCGCCGTTTGTGAAAGTCTTGGTTAGCGTGCCACTGGTGACAGAGATGTTATCTAGCGCAGTCGTCAGCGTATTGAGCTGCGTCTGCACGTTAGAGGTAACGCCATCAATAAAGTTAATCGTTGCCGCGCTATCGGCTATGTCTCTTGAATTGCTCATCGTTATACCTCTGGCCAATCTATTGTATTAGGAAATCCCGATTGAGCGGGAACATCTCGTAAGGCTTGTCTGTACGCAGTCATCTCAGCAGTCATAGTAACGTCAGTAGATGCTGTCCAATCAGTCTCAGCTAGTTTGGCATCTCTAGTAGTTCGGACACCTGCCGCAGCATCAGCGTCTAGCCTTGCCTGATAAGCCGTCTCGTGTTCAGCCTTAGTAGTAGTAACGCCATCTTCTGTGGTGTCGGCAAACATATCTGTTTCTGTGTAAGCCTCTACCCAGTTGTTGTTAGCGTCCTGCACTGCACCGTTACGACCTACTTGTTTGTAGGCTGCGCTTGGCTCAGGCTTCGGTGCTGCGAGTACAGGATCTATGCCTAAGAACGCGCA
>Ga0208545_1000120_pt1 | contig 34383 bp, 38 predicted proteins | sample DEB08_DNA_12_FD_185498 | JGI IMG/M metagenome (GOLD analysis project Ga0208545, IMG submission 185498) | Aqueous microbial communities from the Delaware River and Bay under freshwater to marine salinity gradient to study organic matter... | ecosystem: Environmental > Aquatic > Marine > Coastal ... | reverse complement strand
TCCTGGTGCGGTAGAATTATATCATGGCAACACAGATGCAGCTGGGTCAACGAAGAAGTTTGAAACTTTAAATGTTGGTGCTAAAGTAACAGGTCAATTATCGACTACTGGTAAAGTAGGTGTTGGTACTGATTCTCCAGAATGTGACGGACTACACGTTACAAACCTGACTAGTAGTACGATCGCCGGCGCAACAATGGCAAATGCTAAGTTGCTGGTTGGTACTGCAGCTGATGGTATTGGTTTAGATAATAATGAAATAGTTTGCTCGGCTGGTAATTTTTATATCAGAACCCTTAACGGATCAGCAGGCCATATTAATTTTGGCACATCAACAAGTAATAACATGGTACTTACTGACGGAGGTAATGTTGGTATTAATGTTGGTGATGCTCCAGGTCAAAAACTAGATGTTGGCGGTAATATTAAGCTAAGTGGTTTTATCGATCAAAACGGTACTGGCACTAATGACTTCGAAGGTCAGATTGATTGTAATAAGGATGTTAAAACAACTGCTTCAGGCAAAGGTTTCTATGCATTTGGTGGTGGTAGTGATTACCTCAAAATGATTCATGACGGAGCTGGTGGTCATATTACTTCAAATGATAAGCTAGAAATCGAAACTCCGCTCTTTGAAGTTCGTAAATCTGCTGCTGGTGAGTTAATGATTAGAGCTACTAATGACAATTCAGTTGATCTATATTATAATAATGCACTAAGATTCAAAACTACTTCTACTGGTGCTTCATTACCGGGAACTAGTAGAGCTATAGAAGCTATCGCAAATAATCAGACTTTTGTTGATAATTCTAAATTACATGTTGCTGAAATTAATTTTGCCCAAGGTAATGCACCTACCGATAGTGCAGCAATAAGATATGTTTCTACTACTGATGGTGCCAGAAACAGATCAGCATTAGACTTTAGAATATCAGATGATTATAGTAATACTGCATCAATGGCTGATAAATTTAGATTCCGTTTTGATCCAACTGGTACTACAGTTAATAGTGGTAATGAATATTCATTGATAGAAATATATGCTAAGGCTAATGGTTCTACAATGATGGATCTAACTCCATCTCCTGGTGGTAGTTCAAATGTTAAGTCTGACGTATTTACTGGTGCTCTAACTGGTAATGCTTCAACTGCAACAACTCTATCTGCTACTCTTGCAGTTTCCAAGGGTGGTACTGGTAACACAGCATTTGCAGATAAGGCTGTTATTATTTCTCAGGACAGTGGTACTGATAAATTATCTGCTGTAACAATGTCCACAAACGGTCAACTACTTATTGGTGGTACGTCTGGTCCTGCCGCGGCAACGCTCAGTGCAGGAAATGGTATTGATATTACTAATGGTAATGGAACTATTACTGTTACAGCTGAGACTGCAACCTCTGGTAATCCTGGTGTTGCTAAGTTTAATACCGCTAACTTCTTGGTAACGAGTGGTGATGTTACAATTAAAGATAGTGGTGTTGCTACAGCTGAAATTGCAAATAATGCAGTTACTTTTGCTAAGATGCAAAATGTTGCAACTGATACCATCATGGGTCGCACGGCTAGCGGAACAGGTGACCCTAAGGCATTAAGTGCTACTGAAGCTCGTGGAATACTTAATGTTGCAAATGGTGCTGATAAGTTTTCATCATTCAATATAAGAGCAAATACTAACTCTGGAACAGCCGGTGCAGGTCATGCTATCGCATCAGGCAAAATGATTGCTTTCCAGGGTGTTGGTGCAACTAGTATTACACGATCAGGCGGTACTATTAAGATAAGCTCTAATAACACAACTTATAAAGCCGCGGGTGGAACTAGTTACTCCAATGCCGCCGGCATTTATCTAGATGGTACTACCTTTAAGCTTGGATATGTTATTAGACCTCATAAAAATCTGTATATTGGTAATAACTTAAAGACTCAAATACTATTCCACGGTAATTCGGGTGGCGGTAGAGATGAAGATCCTTATATAAACTTCTATACTTCGCAAAGTGGTTCTAGAGCAATGACGATGCGCGTTGCAAAACATATGACAGCAAGCGGAAGAGGAACTCCTAGTTCTGCTAATTCTCATAAAGCTGTTCTTTATGGAATGTACTCAGCTGAAGTTGATAAAACAATTCCAACATACGAAAGAGAACTTACTAGTAAAAAATACGTTGATTCTCTACAACCACAAATGGGTGCATGCTATCATACTGGATCAAAAGCCGCTAAATTATATAACTGTAGTGTAGCTAAGAATGGAACGGGTCGATATACAATAACGACAAGTCGTAATGAATCTGGCCAATATATGATTCCAGTTGCTTCTTTAGCAAATGATCAACCTACACATGGTGGCACTAAGGGTGATAATACCGCAAATCCACTAGAATACAGTATTACTGCTAGGAGAACCGGGGCACGCACCATATTAGTTGAAATATTTAGAGTTAGATCTGCTAATGGGCATGGTGGTGGTAATGATCATAATGAGGTTGCAATATTCCATCGTGAGTTTATTGATCAATATTGGACATGTATGTTCTATTTTGGAGAAGGTAAATAATTTAGTTATATATATTATATTAAAAACTTATGAGGTGATTTTGTGTTTAATTATATTGAACAATTTAAAGACGGTAGTCTAGCTATAACATCAGCTGAAAACCCAATAGATGCTGATAGTGAATATTTTAATCCAGATGTAAAGAAAAGAATTGAATTATCTGAAAACGATTTAAATAAATATTCGGCTGAAATTGATTATATTGATTGTTGTTTTTTAGATGAAAGAGATAAGTTAATAATTGATACCACTAAATTGTTGTCTAAAAAACTGCAAAACTTAATGTTAAGGGTTGACGAAAGGTGTGTTCATTTGCGCAGGCTAATACAAGAAGCTGGTGTAATGGATAAAAAGGAAGTTGCTCAAGAAATTGCTGGAGTTATGAAAACATTGAGGGCATTTATTGAGAATGATTTTTCTAATATTAAAACCGTTAATGAAATTGAACAAATAACTTGCCCCGAATTAAATATAGATTATGATAGATACTTCTCAAACAAAATATACGGAATATAATATACACGGAAAGGGTGTCCCAGCTCCTTTACATGTTGATGAATTAGAAAAATTATTAAAGAGTTTTGCTAATAAAGAGACATATGATAGCGGTGAAAAAAGTTTTAGATCTGGGGATCCAGATCCATATACCAATTATGCAGTAAATGCAAGAACTACGTACATATCAAACGATAATATTATTAATAATTTAGTACCTACTTTAAAAAAATGTTTTCCTAATTTAATATTCAGAGTTACCGGTAATTTTATATATGGACCGGGTGATGGAATTGACGAGCATACAAATGCTAATGATCCTTCAGATGTAATGTACATAACCTATGCAACAGGTAAATCTAAATTTTCATATCGTTATTCTCAAGAAGAACCTCTTATCGATACATATGATAAAGTAAATGGATTAACTTTACGAGCGTTTACATTAACAGAATCAGAACCATTTACATTTCACAAAGTAGAATGTGAAAGCGGATATAGAGTATCTATTGGAATACGGTATGTTAAATTATTCTAATCATTATATATCAGATACGAAATACATTAATATATCTAGTTTAATGCTTACACTAAATGCTTTAAGAAAAGTAAAGTATGTAGAAGAATATAATATTAATAATACAACCTGTCAAACATTTCCTTTAAAAGAAAGCACTATGAATTATTATCAAACAAAAGGTGTTTGTAAGGATCCTATTGTAGTTACAGATGACGATTTTTGTTTAGATGGTCGTCATAGAGTAGCTTTTCATAAAGAAAATAACATTTCTATATTACCCGCGTATATTGTTCCTCAAGCTTACGTTAATAAATTTATTGAAAGTCTATAAAAAATAGTTGTATAAATATACTATATTACTGCATTTATTAGCTAGATAAGATCACAAATGATATAAATAATAGATAAATAGGATTTAAATAAATGGCCATTATTTCAAATTTAATAGTAGACCAAGGGTCAACTTTTAGTGCAACCGTAGATGTTACAGATACCAATGGTAGTGCTACTAATTTGACTGGTTATTCTGTTGCAGGACAAGTGCGAAAAACCTATAGCTCGAGTACTGCAATTAATTTTGTTTCTAGCATTACTGATGCCGCTGGTGGCGTTGTTAGTATATCATTATCAGATACTGTTACAAATAATATGAAGGCCGGAAGATACGTCTATGATGTTGAAATCTTATCCTCAGGTGGGACTAGAACTCGGGTTTTAGAAGGCCAGCTGGAAGTAACACCTGGAGTTACACAAATATAATGTCTATAAAAGCTAAAATTAGACAAACTAATAGAGTTAATGCAAGAGTTAACCAAACTAGTAATATCGTTGCTGAAACTGTTCAAGTTTCAGCGGCTGGTTTAAAACTAGAAGATTTAGCTAATGTTGACTCAACTAATATTGCAGAAGGTGCATTACTTGTATATAACGCGACGACTGAGCAATTCGAAACAACAAATGAATTGTCAAGCGAAAACCTAACTATCAGCGCAGGATTATTTTAAATGGCAACTAAAACACGGATTAAAAATTTAACGAGCTCTACGGCAAATGCACCTACTATTCTAAAGACTGGTGAGTTTGGTTACTCATACGGTACTGGTACTCAGGCGAATGGTGGTGATCGTCTTTACATCGGTACAGGAGCAGAAGATGGTGGAACCGGCATAGCAGCTTCTGCACCAGTTGTTGGTGGTAAATACTTTGTTGATATGTTGGATCATGCGGCAGGTACATTAACTGCTGGTTCTGCGATTATTGTGGATGCTAATAGCAAAATAGATAATTTAAAAGTTGATGATTTAGTTTTAGATGGTAGTACTATTTCTAGTGCTCAACAAATCAATATTTCAACGACAGCTGGCAGTAACGACATTGTATTATCACCTAATGGTACTGGTAAAACTGTTCTTAATAATCCATACATTAATGGCACAGATGATACTCTAGCTGAGTTTATTTACGACACTGTTGGTGGTGCGGTAACTGGTGGAACTGGTATTACTGTTACTAGTGACGACGCTGGTAATACTGCAACAGTTAAAATTACAGACACAGGTGTTACTGCCGGTTCTACGGGTAGCGCAACAGCGATTCCAGTAATTACATTTAATGCTCAAGGGCAAATCACAGCTGTAACTACTGCTGCCATTTCCTCTACTCTTGATATTCAAGCGGATACTGGAACTGACGATGGAGTATTAATCGGAACAGATACTCTAACATTTACTGGTGGAACTGGTATTGATACATCAGTTTCAGGTGATGCAGTAACGTTTGCGATTGACTCAACCGTGGCGACCAAAACATATGTAGATGGTGTTGCAAGTGGACTTGATGTTAAAAAATCTGTAAAAGTTGCAACCACTGCTGATCTTTCAGCAACCTATGCAAATGGTGCTGGTACATTGACTGCAGATGCGAACGGCGCGATTTCAATTGATGGCGTAACTCTTGTTGCTAACGATCGTGTACTTGTTAAAAATCAGTCAACTCAAACTGAAAACGGATTCTATAAAGTAACTACTGTTGGTGATGGTTCTACTGCGTTTGTTTTAACAAGAACGCCTGATGCAGATTCAGCATCTGAAATTACTGGTGGTGCATTTACCTTTGTTGAACAAGGTACTGCTAATGCTGAGAATGGATATGTTGCAACGCATAATGGCGAACCAACGCTTGGTACAACTAATATTACGTTTGATCAATTCTCTGGTGCTGGCCAAATTACTGCAGGAACTGGTTTAACTAAAACCGGTAATACTATTAATGCCGTAGGTACAGCAGACAGAATTTCAGTAACTGCAGACGCTATTAATATTGCAACAACTTATGTTGGTCAGGCCTCGATCACAACTCTTGGTACTATTACAACAGGTGTTTGGAATGGTACAACCGTTGCAGTTGCAAATGGCGGTACAGGCGCAACAACACTTACATCTAAAGGGGTCGTACTTGGTAATGGTACTAGTGCATTAAGTGCTACGGCAGCTTCATCAGCTAATGGATCCGTTTTACAAGCAGATAACGCTGGTGTACCAGCATTTAGTAACGTTATCGACGGTGGTACATACTAAGCTTACGTATAAATACTTTTATACACCTTGTATATACAAGGAAGCTACATTTTATTAACAGCTCTATATAGAGATTGAACATAGGAGAAGCCAAAATTGGCCAGAAAAACTGACATTCGACTCAGGCGCTCTAACACGGAAGCGGCAATCCCTACTCATTCCAATCTTAGTGATGGCGAATTAGCCATGAACACTAAGGACGGTGCTCTATATTTTAAAAAATCTGATAATACAATTATTACCGCACATGACGATACTATCATGCACATTGATAGTTCTAACAGGGCAGTAAAGTTATTTGAAACTGTAAAAAGAGATAGCAATAATACTGCATACACAACCGGTGATGCAGCTGGATTTGAATATAAAGAAGCTGTAAAAATATTCTCAGATTCTGATGAAGGTGTTATAGACTTAAGTCGTACAATTTCTAATGGCGGAGATCGAGATGTTGCTACACGGATTAGGTGTAACGGTCTTTCATATTTTAAGGACAGATTGTCTGTAAATACTCATTTAGACTTTGGTGGCCCACTTAATATTAGTTCGTATTCTGATAGATTTATATTCATGCGCGGGTTCAATAACAATTCATCTAATGCAGATGTCAATTTAATAGAACTTCGTCAATCAATCAACTCTACTACTAACACTACTTCATCTGGTGTAATTAAAATTTTTACTAGTACTGACGGAACACAATCTACACCAATACTTTTAAGCAGTGATCCAGATACTAATAGTGTTTTAACAACCGATCTGGTTATTGACGGTCAGTTTTTAATAAATCCTACAACAGTGGCAGATGTGATTACTATTGGATCGACAGCTGGCACAGGCCCGATAGCTATCGGAAGAAGCACAAAAACTCAATCCGTAGAAATTGCTGATACTGGAGTTGAGTCTGGAGCGACTAAAACAGTTGATATAGGTGGTGGTACTTCTGCTGGTACTACGAATATCAATATTGGTTCTAGTGATAATAGCGGTACACAAACTGTTAATATTTATGGAAATACAACATTAACTGGTAATGCTGCTGATACAATGACGGTTGGTTCAGCCACACAAACTGGTACAATTACTCTTGGTCAAAGTACCGCAACCAACACAATCAATATTGGTAATGCTGCAACAGCATCTGGTTCAACACAAACGATTAATATCGGTGGTGGAAACGTTGCTGGTGGCGACACTATATTGAATTTAGCCGCAAATACAACTCTTGCCGCAGATACAACAGTGACAATTGGTAATAGTAATACAACTGGTACTCACGCAGTTGCGATTCGTGGTACTACTACATTTTCAAACGGAAACGTAGACGTAGAAGATGCCTTTACTGCAAATAGTGTTGCATCAGATACTACAGTTGCAACAGGTGCATTCGTATTACCGAATGCTGCTGGTACCGAAGGACAAGTACTTCAGTGGCCTTCTTCTGGTACGACACTAACATGGGCTACTGATGTAGACGCTGTAAATGCAATAGGAATGGCCAGATCATTAGGCTGGGTTCCTGGTAATGGTCATAGTACAGCAACTGCTGTTGTATGGAATGACTCACAGTCTGCTGTTGAGCTTAAACCATCTGGATCAGCTACAACTGGAATTATTCATAAAGCGTTTAGAGTTTATGCTGGCCAAAAAATTCATGCAACCATACATATTAAACCGGCATCAACAGGGGCGGCGAATGGATTGTATGCGTTTCTTTATAAACATGACGGAAACTTACCGGCTGGTAAAACACATGTTGGTAATGGTGGTACTGCTGATGCACAGGTTCAAGCTGCAGATTCATCACAAGCTTTCAGTACTGTTAATAATCTCGCACCAGCAGCTGGTTGGAATAGCTATACAACCGAATATACTCCGGCTTCAGATGGTTACGTTAGTTTAGCATTAAATACTACAACGACGATTGGAACAACATCAATTTACTTTAAGCAACCTGTAGTAGCAAATGCTGGTATCGGAATCGGTGATGTTATTGCGATACAATATCTATTAGGATAAATAATATTATGCCTTATGATTTAGTTGAAACAATTAATCCTGCAGATACCGCAAATATTCAAATGGAGCTTAAACAAACTACGTTAAGTCCAAACACTAGTTTTTTTGATATATTTGCTGAAACGAGTGCACCGAGTTTAAAATTATATAAAGTGGTTAGTCTAATGGTAAGCTATCCAAAGGCTGACTTTGTTGGTCCTGGAATAATTTATACTCTCAATTATGGAGATACTGTAGCAGCATCTGTTTATGTTAAGCCAGGTGAAAATATAGTTATAGCAAAAAGTATTCAACCAATTTATGCTTCAGGTGAAGACTTAAAACATAAAGCCTCTGCTACAGGATTGAAAGTATCTATATCCTATCAGGAGTTTAGTTAATGGCTAATCCAAATTTTATAAATGGTGTCAATGATATTGATATTGCTATAAACTGTGCTAATTTAAGTATCGGCACTAATAGCTTTATTGAAGGTGCCACATGTCCAGCACATAGTGTTAGAAAAATTGTCAATTTAACAGTTATTAATTATTCTGCAACCACTACAGCCGGATATAAAATTCATAAATATTCAAATGGGACCAATAGAGGGACAATATTTGAAGGCACTTTAGGTCCTTCTCAGTCTGTTTGCTTAGTAGATGAAACTCGGCCTATATATTGTGAAGAGCTTTCGGAACTTAGAGGCGCAGCAGTGACAGCTAATAATTGTATAAGTATATATTGCACTAGTGAGGTATATTCATAATGCCTCATATGAATCCATCAACTATAAAACCTTATTATCGAGCTGCAACAGTCGCGCCTGATGGTAACTTTTTTGCTTTTGCTGATAGACCATCGGGATCTGCGTTAAAGATCGAAACACTTATGATTCATAACTCACTTACATATGACGAGCTTATTATCTCATTGGCGACAGGTAATGTAAATAATGTTTGGATGAAATCTAAAATACCTCCTAATACCACATTATGTGCAGTAATGGCTGAAGCTCCGTACTATGTCCCAGCGGCCGACGATTTATACATAAAAGCTGAACTTGCTGATGGCGCATCAAGTAATACAGAATCCATTGGTGTACATTGTGCTGGATTAGAGGTAATATCATGATTACTGTATCAGATAAACATATTGTAGGTCATTACTCTATTAGGTTTTCCGCGGGAACAATGCCTAGATCAATTTCCTCGACGAGTCATGCAACCATTAGTGGTGAGTCTTTAAGTTTATATACCGCTAGTGCAAGTCAAACATCGGGAGTTACTAAGGGTTTTGCACAAGATGAATTTATAGTTAGTGGTTTATACGTTACTAATAAAAGTGATCAATCATTTAATGTGTCGTTATTTTTTGATTATGCATCAACGTATTCCAACATTGCTATAGTTCCACCATTGTCCACCATATACGTAATCACAGCTGATAACCCAATTAAGTGGAATGGTGCTGGCTTTAGAGCTAATTTAAACGGAAGACCCGGTAGTTCGATAGTAGCAGGTGATGTTTCAGTTCACATGGTTTGGAGCGCAGTTGTTAAAACATAGGAGCTAATTATGGGTACTAAATATACAATCGATTATGAAGATCCTACGAACTTAAAAGATGTAGTTGGTGTTATTGGTCATCAAGTGAGTGTCAGTCATTTTCAAGGGACTGACCAGAATGCTTCAAGTTCTTGGAATAATACGCAGAATCCAGCTTGCTTTAAAATAATGCATGCATCACAGGCAGCTAGTTCGCCGAACGACGCTTACCTGCGTGCGCAAATGAGACTGCAAATTGATGGTGGACAAGTTTTTACAATACCCATGATAGATGGCCTTTTTATGGAAGGATATTCATATATTAGACCATTTATTACAAGTTCTAATCCAATAATTTTTTCGGGAGACGATAGCGGTCAATATACAATGGAGTTAATTGTAAAGCTGAATAGTACTAATCAGGGCTCCGGCGCATCTTATGGTCGAACAGAAGTTTACACGAAAGGTCTTTATGCGCCTTAGAGGGAAATAATTATGTCTGGAGAATTTTGCCGATTTAGAAAAGATACTGCAACGTCTGTTAAACTTTTAGGCGCGCATGTGATATATCAAGCATCTGCTGGTACTTTTAGTACTATACTCGACCCACAAGCCAACAAAGCTATGATAATAGATTCTATCTATGTGCGTAATGCTGATACAGATGCCAGTGATGGGCCAATGCAAATCGAATTAGAGATTTTTAGCACAGGTAAACAAAGGCCATTTTTTGTTGCGCTGTTAGATCACGGTGAAACGTGCTTAGCTGCTAGTAAGTCGACTCCAATAATGGTAGATAATGGTCAAGATATTAGAATAAAAGCATTTCATAAAACTGCAGTTGCCCAAACTACAGTAAATGCATTTGTGTATGTATCATATAGGGAGTACGATGTTTAATGAGTTATAATTACTTTAAAAATAATGCGTTTCTTAATAGTGGAGGAATTTCATCCAGCGCCAATAATAAATCTCTAGATGCTATTAAAAGTAGTGGCGTAAGTGATTTAAGCGCTCCTTCTCCACAAATGCTGTATGATATTGACTATGAAGCAGTTAATACGTTATTTAATACGTATGATCATAATACGAGTCAAAGTACTATAACAGCTGGTTTAAAAAATGCAATAAGCGGTGCGAAGGTTTGGGCTACTCCAATAAATAATGCTGCTTTTGAAAATTTAGTTGGTACTACCACTACAACTCATGGTGATCTTCAAACTAACGGTCAATTTGAAAGAAACGTAATTGACAATGAGTCGTCAAATCCAATACAGCCGTCTAATTTTCCAGGTCTTACTAAAGGGTGTTTATGGTTCGCTATGTCGTTTTGGGCACCTGGCAACAGCAGCGGCGCGCCTGGACATCTAGGAACAATTTATATGAATTTTCCAGATTTGCCAGCTACTGGCTCTAATGGAATTAAAAGTTTACTTTATCCGATGTATTCTAAACGTGTCGAAGCATTTATTGTATATGGGCAATATCTCGAAAGTAATAACAGTCAATATGAAAACGGTTATACTGAAACATATTCGAGTCCTGTTGCAAGGTGGTATATATCATCGGAAGCTTATAACTATGGAAGTACTGGGTATTATACTCAAAGCGGCCCCTCATACAGAATTTCTAATAATGATGGCATTTGGGGCTTTAGAACTGACGGTACCGTAAATGGACACGACGGAAGCAACCTTAGTACGTACCAAGGAGCAGGTAAGTCATTTGGTGTACAAAATTACAATAGTAATGATGCATCAGTTGACGATGTATACTGGGGGACTTTTACAAAATCAAGCAATACATTCTGGCGAGCAAATATTTGGACGGTGACAACATAATGGCAATAGGAAATTTATCAAGAATAGGAAAAAAAGTACCTCTAACAGATTTACCTCATAAAGGTGGATCAATGGACACAATGGATTTTCATTCGTTAAGTAACGAATACCGTTTGTCAGCATCTTTGAATACTACTGCTTCGACACTAGTAGGAGGCTTTGGTAATAGATATGATATAAAATCAGCTTTTGGTGCATTGCAGGGTTTTAAGATTAATTCTCAAACATATATGAATGGTGATACTGATTATGATGGTCCTTATCATGTATCAGAAATATTTTTCGATATTGGTGCAGCTCGTTCAGGTAAGCTTTATATTGGACATAATCATACACTAACTAGTGGGAATCAATGGTGCGCAGATGCCCCAATGGTTGGTGCACAAATATTAGATATAGAGGGCAATCTTTTAGAAAACATTACTTTTACAACCACCACAATGGAACAAAGCGCCGGTCAATACGGCACACCACCAACGCCTTTGGTTTTAAGTAGTGCTACGTTTTTTAGTCTCAGTACGAATGGCTCTGGAGCTAGATTTAATTATCGGTCATCTACCGTCAGTTCTAGAACTGGTGCAGCTGATGGATTTGATAATTCGGCATTCGATGATACACCATATCCTTTAACCACCTCAAGTTCTCAAGCGGCAAGATCAATAGCACAACAAGGCAACTACAACTATGTATACCGAGAAGTATCTAATAGTGGAACATACTTAAAATCACAATTTATGAGAACTACCGGCTCTTATTCGTTTCCGCGCAGAGGTTCAATTAGATTATCTTATGCAAATACCACGGAAACAGCTCGGTATTCCGATTTAGAAGAAAATAACACATTTTTAATAGGTATCTATTAATAGGAGAATATAATGGCATTATATACAAAAGGCGGGTGTTATCCACAAAGTATACCCGAAATGATTCAGCTTGAAGATGGAAACATTAGAACTGGTTCAACTACATATACCCCTGATGAAATTGCATCTGCTGGATGGACAGTTGCTCCAGATCTAATTGCATATGATGGGACGACTCATAACCTTAATTGGAATAGTGAAACTTCTAGTTGGTATTTAACAGAAGTTACTGCTGAAGATCAAGCTGCAAGAATAGAAGCTGGTTGGCGCGGAGTTAGAAGTGAAAGAAATTCTATATTAGCTGAGTCTGATTACATGGTAATACAAGCAGTTGAAGCTGGAACAACCATTGCATCCGATTGGGGTACATATCGCCAAGCGTTAAGAGATATTACTAATGAATCAGATCCATTTGATGTTACTTGGCCCACTAAGCCTTCATAACATATAAATAAACCATATAAATATAGTAAAGTAAGAGGTGTTTTAAATGGCAAAGCCAAACAGTAGAGCAACATTAATCGATTACTGCCTAAGAAATCTAGGTGCACCTGTTATCGAAATTAATATTGACGAAGATCAACTAGATGATAGAATAGATGAAGCTTTACAATTCTATCAGCATTATCACACTGATGCCACAGAGAAAGTATTCTTAAAACATCAAGTGACACAAACTGACATAGATAATCAATATATTGCAATACCAGAAGTCGTAACAGATGTCGTTAGAGTTCTACCTATTAGTAACTCTGGCTCTATAAGTGCAGATATGTTTGATGTAAAATATCAATTACATTTAAACGACATGTATAAACTCGGTTATATGGGCAATATTCTAGAATATGTTCAAACACAACAGCATATGTCGACAGTAGATCTTCTTGTTAATTCTGATGATAAACGAATCTCATTTAATCGACATAAAGATAGATTGGATATTGTAATGGATTGGGCCAATGAAGTTTCAGTTGGTGAGTTTATTGTACTTGAAGCATATCGGATTGTAGATCCTGCTGTATACCTGCAGGTATATAACGATTATTATTTAAAGAAATATGCTACAGCATTGATTAAGAAACAATGGGGTGCAAACCTAATTAAATTTGAAGGGATGCAAATGCCTGGTGGAGTCACATTTAATGGTCGTCAATTGTTTGATGATGCTGTTGAAGACTTAGTAAAACTAGAAGAAGAAGTTAGGTTAAATTGGGAACAGCCAGTTGACTTCTACGTAGGATAATAAATGCCTAGAAACGTATATTTTTCTCAAGCCGTCAAATCAGAGCAAAATCTGTATGAAGACTTGATCATAGAATCTCTTAAGATATTTGCACAAGATGTCTACTATATTCCTCGCACTATTATTAGTCGTGATACCATCTTAGGCGAAGATCCAGCATCTAAGTTTGATGATGCATACCTAATAGAAGCATATATTGAAAATGCTGAAGGCTTTGATGGAGAAGGAGATTTATATAGTAAGTTTGGTCTTGAGATAAGAGACGAAGCTTCATTCATTATTTCTAGGAAAATATGGAATCAACGCATTGGTTTAAACGAAGGTACATTAAAGCCTGCAGAGGGTGATTTATTATATCTTCCAATGTCTAATTCTTTCTTTGAAATTAGTCTAGTTGAAGATGATAAACCTTTCTATCAGTTATCTAACTTACCAGTTTATAAATTATCATGCTCATTGTTCGAATATAACGATCAAGAAATGGATACTGGTATTGCTGCTATTGATAATGTAGAAACACAGTATGGTTATCAGGTTGGAATAGATGTTGCTGTAACAGGCGGTAATCACTTTACTCAAGGTGAGATTGTTACTCAAACTCTTTCAGCTGGTATTACAGTCTTTGGCGAAGTACAAGCTATTACCAAAACATCAAATACTGCAGCTACAATTTCTGTATCTAATATTGGAACTAAGGATACTACAAATGCTGCTACTGCTACAGACTCAGCCCGCGAATTTATAGTATCGGCAACTTCATCAGCTAATAATCTAGTAGGATCAAAATCTGGTAATACATGCGTAATTACAAACGTATATACATTAGCTGATGATGATACGAATAATACCTTTGCTTCAGATTCACAAGCTAAGAATGTTCAGTTTGAAATCGAAGGTGATAACTTTATTGACTTTTCTGAATCTAATCCATTCGGTGATCCATCGGAGACATTATAATGTTTGGTTCTCATTTCTATCATGCTACGGTTCGTAAATCAGTTGCTGTCTTTGGAACAATGTTTAATAACATTACAATTGCTCGTAAGAAAGGTGATGGATCTCTCATTAATCAACAGAAGGTTCCATTAGCTTATGGCCCTAAACAAAAGTTTTTATCTCGTCTAGACTCATTAACTGGTCAAGATGCGTCTGTTGCTTTAAAGCTTCCTCGTATGTCTTTTGAGATAACTAGTATAGAATTAGATACAACTAAAAAGCTTGGTAAAAGAACAACTATAACTGAACCAGGAACTACAGGTACTACGACTCAACGTAATGTAATTAAGCAATTTGCTCCATATAATATTAATATGCAACTTAATATCATGGCTAAAAATCAGGATGATGGATTGCAGATTTTAGAACAAATACTACCATATTTCCAGCCTGAATATACTTTATCTATTAAACCAGTAGACGAATTTGCTTCGTTTAAACAAGACGTACCTATTATTTTAAATGGTGTATCATTTGATGATCAGTATGAAGGTGATTACCAGTCTCGAAGAGTATTAATTTACAGCTTAGATTTTACAATGAAAATGTCATTCTATGGTCCGGTTGGTGATAATAAAGTTATTAGAGAAGTTAATATTGACTTTAATCAATCAGCTCAAAGCGCCAATAATATATCTGAAATGGATATAACTATAGGAAATAACGATACCGAATCGAGCTTTACAGTAACAACTAATATTGATTTAACTGACTTTGATTAATTATGTTTGATAAAAAAGATACACTAAAAAAATCATTAGAAAAAAATCTACCAGCTGAAACTAAACACGCTGAGGTAGATAAAGAGCTTACGTCTAAGAAAGATATAAATGATGATTATACTTTCTCAAGAGATACTTACAAAGAACTCATAAGTACAGGTATGGGATCACTAGATTCTCTTGCCGAAATTGCTCGTGAATCAGAACACCCCCGAGCATTTGAAGTATTATCAAAATCAATTAAAGACATTGGTGATGTAACTGATAAGCTGATGTCATTACAAAAGAGTAAGCAAGACTTAGTAGGTAAAAAAGAAGAACAAAGTAAAGTAACTAATAATAATATGTTTATAGGTAGCACTACTGATTTACAGAGAATGCTCTTAGACACTGACGAAAAAGTGATTGATGGCGACATTAAAGAATAATGAATTTGGTTATCTTGGAAATCCTAATGTAAAGAGAGACGGAGTCGAGGCTCAGTTTACACTTGAGGAAATCAAAGAATATAAAAAATGTATGCAGGATCCTGCGTACTTTGCAAAAACTTACGTTAAGATTATATCACTCGATGAAGGACTAGTTCCCTTTAATCTATATGATTATCAGGAAAAGATGTTTAATCATTTTAACGATAATCGATTTTCAATTGTATTGGCATGTCGTCAGTCTGGTAAATCGATATCATCAGTAGCGTATCTACTGTGGTTTACAATCTTTAATCCGGAAAAGACTATTGCCATACTTGCAAACAAAGGTGCTACTGCAAGAGAGATGTTAGCTCGAGTTACTCTTATGTTAGAGAACTTACCATTCTTTTTGCAGCCAGGTTGTAAGGCATTAAACAAGGGTTCTATAGAATTTAGTAATAACTCAAAGATTATTGCAGCTGCTACGTCTGGTAGTTCTATTCGTGGTCTATCGATTAACTTACTGTTTCTTGATGAGTTTGCTTTTATTGACAATGATGCTACATTCTATACATCAACGTACCCAGTAGTATCATCTGGTAAAGATACAAAGATTATTATTACTTCTACAGCAAATGGTATTGGTAATGTATACCATAAACTGTGGGAAGGAGCTGTCACAAAGACAAATGAGTTTAAACCTTTTCGTGTAGATTGGTGGGATGTTCCAGGGCGAGATGATAAGTGGAAAGAGCAAACAATTGCCAATACTTCTCAGATACAGTTTGATCAGGAGTTTGGTAATACATTTCAGGGTAGAGGTAATAGCCTTATATCTGCAGAATGTTTACTTGCTCAAAAGGCTCAAGATCCAATATATACACAAGAGAATACATATGTTTATGAAAGACCGATAGAAGGTCATAATTATATTATGTGTGTCGATGTTGCGAAAGGTAGAGGGCAAGATTATTCAACCTTTAATATTATAGACACATCAGTCAATCCGTTTAAACAGGTTGCAACATTTAGAGATAATAATCTATCAGCATTATTATTTCCTGATATTATATACAAGTATGCTATGACATACAATGAAGCATATATCATTGTAGAATCAAACGATCAAGGTAGTGTTGTATGTAATGGTTTATATTATGATTTAGAATACGAAAACTTATTTGTAGAATCAACTGTGAAAGCTGGTGCAATTGGTGCTACAATGACTAAACGTGTAAAACGTATCGGTTGTTCTACATTAAAGGATTTTGTTGAGCAAAAGAAATTGCATATTGTAGACGCAAACACAATTATGGAGATGAGTACATTCGAAGCAAGAGGTACATCGTTTCAAGCATCGGGTAGTAATCATGATGACTTAGTAATGAACCTAGTCATGTTTGCATGGTTTGCTACAACGGATATATTTAATGGTATAACTGATATTGATATGAAGAATATGTTATACAAAGAGCAGCTGCAAGCGATACAAGATGATTTAATACCGTTTGGTTTTATAACAAGTGCAGCTGTAGACGAACCAGTAGTGGAAGTAGATAATACAGGGCAACAATGGGTTGTCCAAGAGCCTATCTCGAAACTATAAATATTATAAATAATAGTAATTGAGTAAGTATCGTATTATGAACACACACTATTTAACCTTTGAGAGGATATAAAGATGGCATTTCAAGTCTCGCCCGGCGTCGAGGTAAAAGAAATCGACGCAACAAATGTGATTCCTGCGGTATCTACTAGTATAGGTGGGTCAGTCGGATTTTTCACAAAGGGTCCCGTTGATACTCCAATTACTGTTAGTTCGGAAAAACAGTTAGTGGAAACCTTCGGTGAACCTACTGCAGCAACATTTAAATATTTTGGCCCAATGGCGGCTTTCCTAAAATACGGAAACGCGCTGAAAGTAATAAGAGTTGAAGGAGCTGAAGCTCTTAATGCAGCTGGTACAGCTGCTGCGGGTGATGCTACAGCTCAACTTATTAAAACTAAGGACGCATTTGATGCACTAACTCTTGCAGAGACTGCAGGTGATTTTATTGCACGTTCGCCTGGTGTTGAAGGTAATGCAATAGATGTACACGTTTGTCTAGCAAACAGTACTTCATTTACTGCATGGACCCATAAAGCACTATTTTCAAGAGCTCCTGGAACTTCAAACTTTGCAGTATCAAAGGGTAACGCTGACGCGGCCGATGAGCTACATATTGCAGTAGTTGATAGAACAGGCGTAATTAGTGGAGTCCCAGGAACAGTTTTAGAAACATTTGAGGCACTAAGTCAAGGTACTAATGCTAAAAATGACGATGGTTCTACTAATTTCTTTAAAGATGTTGTTAATTCAAAGTCACAATATATCTATGCAGGTTATACTGGTGCGGCATGGCTAAATGGTACTGCTGCAATACCAGCACAGATTACACAAGATAGCACATCATATACTGCAGCTGCAGATACAGCTCCTCTGGTAGTCGCATTGAGCTTAGGCGTAGCTGGTACTATAGCAAATACGGCAGTAGTAACTGGCTTAGATTTGTTAAAAGACGCAGAAACACTTGATGTTAATTTGCTTTTTGCTACTGCGGATTTATCAACAGAAAGTGCTGCAATTGCTATTAAACTTCAAGAGGTAGCAGAGCATCGTAAAGATTGTGTTGCTTTTGTATCTCCTCCAGTGTCGTTAACAGATGGTAGTAGTGCTATTTCTGCAGATACAATTGCATCTGATGCTACGCTTTCTGGTCGTAATTCATCATATGTTATACTAGATTCAACTTCTGTTAAAGTATATGATAAATATACCGATACGTATCGATTCATAAACGCTTCTGGTCATATAGCTGGTCTTTGTGCTAATACTGATCGTGTTGCTGATGCTTGGTTCTCACCAGCTGGTGAAACTCGTGGTCAACTCTTAGGAGTAACCAAATTAGGCTTTAATCCTAATAAAGCTGAGCGTGATACATTATATAAAGCAAGCGTTAACCCGCTAGTTTCATTCCCAGGACAAGGGACAATGTTGTTCGGTGATAAAACTTCACAATTCCGTGCTTCTGCATTCGATCGAATTAATGTTCGTCGATTGTTTATTGTTTTGGAAAAAGCAATTTCAACTGCATCTAAGAGCATGTTATTTGAATTTAACGATGAGTTTACCCGCGCAAACTTCCGTAACATGGTAGAACCATTCTTGCGTGATGTTAAGGGCCGTCGCGGTATTACTGATTTCTTGGTAATTTGTGATGAAACAAATAACACTGGTAATGTTATTGATAGTAACCAATTCGTTGCTGATATATTCATTAAACCAGCTCGATCAATTAACTTTATTAAATTAAACTTTATCGCCACGCGTACTGGTGTTGAGTTTAGTGAAATCGCTGGACAATAGGAGTAAATAAAAATGGCTATTTTAGGTGTAGATGACTTTAAGTCAAAACTAACAGGAGGTGGTGCTCGCGCCAACATGTTCAAGGTAACATGTAACTTTCCTGGTTATGCGCAGGGTGATGTAGAACTTACTTCATTTATGTGTAAAGGTGCTCAGTTACCAGCTTCGATAATTGCACCGATCACGATTCCGTTTCGTGGTCGTCAATTACAAATTGCCGGTGATCGTACATTCGAACCATGGACTATCACTGTAATTAATGATGGTGAGTTCAGTGTAAGAAATGCGTTTGAGCGATGGATGAATGGTATCAATGAACATAATAATAATGCAGGTCTTGTTAATCCTGTTGATTATCAAGCTGATATGATTGTTGAGCAATTACGTAGAGATGGTAGTGTTTCAAAGCGCTATGATTTCCGAGGTACTTGGCCAACGAATATCTCTGCAATTGATGTTAACTATGATTCAGAGAATGCTATCGAAGAGTTTACAGTTGAGCTACAAGTTCAATACTGGGAATCAGATACCACTTCTTAATTGGTGTATAAATAATATAGTGAGGGGAATTTCCTTCCCCTCCATTATTATGGAGATTATTAGACATGGCTGAGTTTTTTGGCTTTGAGATAAAAAGAAAAGATGCAGATGCTACTGAGAAACCTTCAGTAAAGACCTTTGTCGCCAATGCGGAAGAGGACGGCGCAGGTGTCATTAAGGCTGCAGGGCATTTTGGATCCTATTTAGATTTAGAAGGCAATAATCAAAAGAACGAAGCGGACTTAATTCTTAAGTACCGTGATATTGCATCGCATCCAGAATGTGATACTGCAATTGAAGATATTGTAAATGATGCAATTATTGGTGATCATGATTCATCACCTGTTGATGTTGTATTAGACAAAGTAGAGACCTCTGATGCTATTAAAGAGACAATCAGAGAAGAATTTGATAATATTTTGACAATGCTAAACTTTAGTCAGCATGGTCATGATATATTTAAAAAGTGGTATATCGATGGACGGTTACCATATCATATTGTAATTGATTCGAATGCCCCAAAGAAAGGTATTCAAGACTTACGATATATTGATCCCATTATGCTTCGTAAAGTAAAGGAAGTAACAGAAGAAAAGGATCCAAAAACTGGTGCAACTCTAGTAAAAGGTGCAAAAGAGTTTTTCATATATAGTGATCCTGAAGATACCTCTGATGCAAGTGGTCGTCAGTCTGGTCTGAAAATACATAAAGATTCGATTGCATATTGTACATCAGGTATGTTAGATCCAAGTCGTAAACGTATTCTTTCATACTTACAAAAGGCAGTTAAACCAGTTAATCAGCTTCGTATGATGGAAGATTCATTGGTAATCTATCGTATATCAAGAGCTCCAGAGCGTAGAATCTTTTATATTGATGTAGGTAACTTACCGAAAGGTAAAGCTGAAGAATACGTACGTGGTATCATGAGTGAGTATCGTAATAAGCTTGTATATGATGCAAGTACTGGTGCTGTAAAAGATGATAAGAAACATATGTCAATGTTGGAAGATTTCTTCCTACCACGAAGAGAAGGTGGTAAAGGAACTGAAATTACTACATTGCCGGGTGGAGAAAATCTTGGTCAGATTGATGATATTCTATACTTCCAGAAGAAACTATTTAAAGCTTTAAATGTTCCTATGGGACGTATGGAACAAGATACTGGATTCTCTATTGGTCGATCTACTGAGATTAGTAGAGAAGAAGTTAAATTTAAGAAGTTTGTTGATAAGCTGAGAAACCGATTCTCTGATTTGTTTATCCAGCTTCTTAAAACACAATTGATCTTGAAAGGTATTATTACCACACAAGATTGGGAAAGCTGGAAAGAAGATATTAACTTTGACTTCATTGAAGATAACTACTTCTCAGAGTTAAAAGAAGCAGAAATGATTAGAGAACGTTTCGAAATGCTTTCTACCTTAGATGAGTATGTTGGTAAGTATGTATCTAATAATTGGGTACGTAAAAACATTCTTAAATTTAGTGATGAAGAAATTGAAGATATGGCTAAGGATATGGAAGCAGAGAAAGGTGATGAAGACGAAGGCGATATCGATACCGATTTACTGTAGAAATAAACATTTTTATAAATATATAATACAAAGAGGATATTATGGACGTACTACAATTAATTGATAACGTTAGCAAAGGTGATAACGTTAATGCTAAAAAAGATTTTGACACTATTATTGGTCAAAAGCTTACTGCAGCTTTAGATGCAAAGAAAATCGAAATTGCATCTCAATTAGGTCAACCTAAACAAACAGAAGAAGAGTAATATATGCTTACATTTGTCGAGCTCCGAGAAAAAGTTAAACTTGCTGGTGGTGAAAAGCAGGTAAAGGCGTTTAAAGCTGGTAAGAAAAAGAAGACTGATGTCGTCATTACTCAAAAGGGTGGTAAGTTTACTGTATACGTTAATGGTGATAAATTAGATGATTCTTTTAAGAATGCTAAAGAAGCTGAAAAGAATGTAAATGACTTTATCAAACTTATGGGCGAGGAACTCGAACAATGAAATTGATATCAGAATATCATGATAGTAACCTACAGGTTATTACAGAAGCAAAGAAAGACGGTAAGAAAGAATATGTCATTGAAGGCGTATTCATGCAAGCCGATAAACAAAATAGAAACGGACGTGTTTACGAGAAAAGCATCTTAGAAGCTGCTGTAAATAAGTACGTAAAAGAACAAGTAAAGACTGGTCGTGCAGTTGGTGAGTTAAATCACCCTGATGGACCAGGTATTAACTTGGATAAAGTTTCACATAAGATCACTGAACTTCGTTTTGAAGGTAGTGATGTTATTGGAAAGGCATCAATCTTACAGACTCCTATGGGAAAGATCGTTGAAGGTCTACTTGAAGGTGGTGTGAAGCTTGGTGTATCAAGTCGTGGTATGGGTACTCTTGAGAAAAAAAATGGTGTTATGCAGGTCGGAAAAGACTTTATGTTAGCAACTGTAGATATTGTACAGGATCCATCTGCTCCCGAAGCATTCGTTAATGGTATTATGGAAGGTGTTGATTGGGTGTGGGATAATGGCATTTTAAAACCTCAAGAAATTGAAATAATTGAGACTGAAATAAAAGAGGCTCGAAATATGCGTTCAGCGGATATTGAGATTAAAGCTTTTAAGAATTTCCTCTCTAAACTTGTAAACTCCTAAGGAGATAATATATGTCTATTGTAAACGAAGACATTGATAATGCAGAGCTAAGTGAAGAGCTCGTTGATGAGACACAAGTTGATTCATTAGACGAGGAAACACTTGAAGAGAAAGCTGCAGTCAAAAAGGAAGAAGACGAAGTCGAGAAAGATGAAGACGACGTTGAAGAAGATGAGGACGAAGATGAAGATGAAGTTGAAGTCGATGAAGACGCTGATGGCGTTGACGGCGGAGACGGAAAAGAAATCGGTGCTGATCAAGAAATTCCTAAGACTAAAGCTGGTATCGTAAATGCTGCTTATTCAATGATGAAAAAAGCTAAGAAAGATGAAGCTGTTAAATTATACCAAGGTATGATGAAAGCTGCTCAAATGAAAGAAGATGTAGATGCTGAAGAAGAAGCTGTTGTTACAGAAACTGCTGATGTATCACACATTGACTATTCAGAAGATCTAGATGTACTTGTTGCTGAAGAAGCAACTCTTTCTGATGGTTTCCGCGGAAAAGCTGGAGCTATCTTTGAGGCTGCGCTATCAAGCAAAGTTGGTACTGAAATTGATCGTCTTGAAGGTGAATATGCACAAAACCTAGAAGAAGAAGTTTCTTCTGTTAAAGGCGACCTAGTTGAGAAAGTTGATGCTTACTTAAACTATGTTGTTGAAGGTTGGATGGAGTCTAATGCTGTTGCTGTTGAAGCAGGTCTACGTACCGAAATCGCAGAATCATTCATGACTTCTTTGCAGTCTGTATTCAAAGAGCACTATCTTAGTGTACCTGAAGGTAAGGAAGATCTGGTTGACGAATTGTCAGAACAGGTTGCCGAGCTGGAAGAGCAACTCAATAAAACCACTGACGAGAATGTTGAATTATTTCAATCTGTACAAGAGTCACAACGTGCAGATGTAGTAAGAAAATATACCTCTGACCTCGCAGCTACTGAAGCTGAAAAACTTTCTTCTTTGGTTGAAGATGTAGAGTTTGGCGATGTTGAATCTTTCGAAATGAAAGTGAAAACTATCAAAGAATCTTACTTCATGAAAGAGTCTGTTGAATCAGAATCAGAAGTTGATAAAGTTGTTGGAACAGATCAAGCTCTTACTGAGCACACTTCTGATTCAATGTCAAGATACACCTCAGCACTTAGTTCACACGTATTTAAGTAAGCTGTAAAACTATTTTTTTTTAAAATAAACATTAATAGGAGAAACTAAAATGTTTAAATCAGATCAAGCCCTTATGGAAAAATGGGGTCCCGTATTGGATCACGAAAGTGCACCAATTATCGAAGACTCTCACAAGCGTGCAACAACTGCGCGTCTTTTAGAAAACACTGAAGAAGCTCTTCGTCAAGAACATGCTCAATCTTCTTATTCAATTAACGAAGCACTTGCAGGTACTACTACTGCTTCTGCTGCTAACCCAGATCCAGTATTGATTTCATTAGTACGTCGTGCAATGCCTAACCTTATTGCTTATGATGTAGCTGGTGTACAGCCAATGTCTGGTCCAACTGGTCTTATCTTCGCGATGAAATCACGTTATGCCGATGGCGCTGTTACTACTGCTGATGCTGAAGCTCTATTCGACGAAGCAGATACTGATTTCTCAGGTGCTGGTACTCATGCTGATGGTGCTACTGATAATACTGGTGTAGCTCTTTCTACTTTTACCTCTGGTGCAGCCCAGGCTAAAGTAGGCGACGTATACCAAGTTCTAACTGCTCCAGCTTCTGGTTCTACTACAGCAGCACAATGGAGTTCATTTGGTGGTGACGGTACAGCAACAGCTATTCCTGCCGTTGGTGATATTATCGAAATTACTTCTGGTACTGGTGCTGGTGTTGGTAATGGTACTGCTACAGTAATCTTTGTTGGTTCAACTGGTACTGGTAAAGCTACAGCTGCTGGTGAAGATGGTGCTCCTGCTTCAATGGGTTTCACTGTTGAAAAAGTAACTGTAGAAGCTAAAACTCGTGTACTACAGGCTGAATACACTATGGAATTGGCTCAAGACCTTAAAGCTGTACACGGTCTAGACGCTGAAGCTGAATTGGCTAATATCCTTTCTGCTGAAATTCTTGGTGAAATCAACCGTGAAGTTATCAAGAGCATTAACGAACTTGCTAAAGTAGGTACTACAGGTACTGTCAAAGGTACTCTTAATACTGCTACTGCTCTTGATGTTGGTGAAGGCCGTTGGCAAGCTGAGAAGTTCCAAGGTCTAGCTTTCCGTCTAGAACAAGAAGCTAATATCATTGCTAAGGAAACTCGTCGTGGTAAAGGTAACTATATCATCTGCTCAAGTTCAGTAGCTGCTGCTCTATCTGCTGCTGGTTCTATGGCTTATGGTTCAGCTCAAGACACTCCTTCTCTAGCTGTTGATAACGCTGGTAACACTTTCGCTGGTACTCTTAAGAACGGCATGAAAGTATATGTTGATCCTTATGCATTCCGTGACTATGCTACTGTTGGTTATAAAGGTACTAACACTTATGACGCAGGTCTATTCTACTGCCCATATGTACCATTAACTATGATGAAAGCTGTTAACGCTGAAGACTTCCAACCTAAAGTTGGTTTCAAGACTCGTTACGGTCTACAACAGAATCCATTCTCTGGAACTGGAACTGGTCGTGGTACTGCTGGTACTAACCCTTACTTCCGTCGTAACTTTATTCTTGGTGTATAATTAAGAATAACTTCTTCGAAGTAAAATTAAAGGGGGATCTTCGGATCCCTCTTTTTTTGCGTATAAATAAAGATATAACGGAGATAAATTATGGCAGTGACAACTAATAAAAACTTTCTAAGTCCTACGGGCTTTGCGTTAAAGATTGATTACAATAAGTATCCTAATCTTGAGTACTTCTGTACGGCAGCAAGCTTACCAGGAATCAGTATGACTGAAGCTCCTGTTCCATATAAAGGTGCTAACATTGGATTTGTCGGTGATCGAATCAACTTTGAAGATTTGACAGTAAGATTTAATGTAACTGAGAACATGGAAAACTTCATTGAAACATTTAATTGGATGCATGATATTGTAAATGGCACAGTAGAGATGAGTGAAGTTATGTCAGATGCAACTCTGATTGTACTCAACTCTCATAATAATAAATCAAAAGAGATAGAATTTAAAGACATATTCCCCACTGCGTTATCTGGTTTACAATTTGATACTGCAAGTGATGTTGAGTATATTACTGCTGAAGTAACATTTAAGTACTCATACTTCCAAATAAAATAAGCATATATATAATTATAATACTGATTGATAAGGTTACAACTATATGATTGATTTAAAGTCCATTCTAGAAATGTGGCAGAAAGATTGCGAGATAGATGAAATGCAGTTAGATGAAGCATCTCGTGAATCTGCTAAACTTCATGGTAAATACCTAGAACTTATGAGCATTAATAAGCTTACGTTAAGACGGCGTGAAGCTGAGTTTAAAGTATTGCTCAAAAATAAGTGGTTACACTATAACGGTAAACTATCTAAGCAAGAGATGGATGATCTTGGTTGGGACTATGATCCTCTTGGTGGTCTTACTGTACTCAAAGGAGACATGGATAAATTCTATGACTCTGATCCTGTCATACAAGAAGCACAATCGAAAATCGAATACCTCGAAGAACTTGATAAGACTCTAAAGGAAATATTAGAGAATATTAAGTGGCGCCATCAAAACATTAAGAATATGATTGAGTGGAGAAAGTTCACGAGTGGAGTATAATGGATAAGATTATAGTATCTAAAGCTAATCATGTATTTCTCAATATACAGACTGATGCTGGTATTGAGATGGAATTAGCTGATCATTTTTGCTTTTATGTGCCAGGATATAAGTTTATGCCTGCATATAAGAATCGCATGTGGGACGGTAAGATACGATTATTCGATGTTCGTAAAAAGCTACTATATACTGGGTTATTTAAATACCTTAGTGAGTTTGCCGCATCACGCGATTATGAAATAGAAGTTGAAGATAGCCATCACTATGGTCGCCCAGATATAACAGAGAATATAGATGTACCTGCATTATTAGATGAGTTACATTTAACTGCCGGTGGTAATAAGATTGAAGCAAGAGGATATCAGCAAGAGGCAGTACATCATGCATTAAGTAATAGACAATCGTTGTTACTTTCTCCGACTGCATCTGGTAAGTCTTTGATTATATACATGGCTATTCGATATTATCTGAGTACATATGATGAAGGTAATATCCTATTGATTGTACCGACTACTTCTCTCGTAGAACAAATGTATTCTGATTTTGGTGATTATAGTCAATACGACGAATGGAATGTAGAAGAGGATTGTCATAGGATTTATGGTGGTAAAGAGAAGTATGATATAAAACAACGGGTAGTAATTAGTACATGGCAGTCGATATATAAAGAACGTGCTCCATGGTTTGCTGACTATGGTATGGTCATAGGTGATGAAGCACATAACTTTAAAGCTAAGTCATTAACTGCAATACTTGAGAAGTGCTGTAATGCCAAATATAGAATTGGCACAACTGGCACATTGGATGGAACACAGACACACCAGCTCGTATTAGAAGGTTTGTTCGGTCCAGTACATAAAGTAACTACTACTAAAGCTTTGATTGATTCGAAAGATTTAGCTGATTTAGATGTATCAGTATTACTACTTAAGTATGCTGATGAATATTGTAAACAGATTTCAAAGGTGAAGTATCAGGAAGAGATGGACTTTATTGTAAGGCATGATCCTCGTAATCAGTTTATATCGAACCTTGCTTTAGATCAAGATGGTAATACTCTTATTCTATTCCAGTATGTTGATAAGCATGGTAAACCATTACATGATATGTTAACGAAGAAGTTAGAAGAAATGGGTAGAACAAATCGTAAACTGTTTTATGTATCCGGTGAAACAGGAGTAGATGATAGAGAGAATATACGAGCTATTACTGAAGGTGAATCAGATGCAATTATTGTGGCTTCGGTTGGTACGTTTTCTACAGGTATAAATATAAAAAGACTAAACAACATAATCTTTGCATCACCATCGAAGTCTCAGGTTAGAGTACTTCAATCAATTGGTAGAGGATTACGTAAGTCGACTGACGGTAAAGCTACAAAGGTATACGATATAGCTGATGATTTACATTGGAAAAGTTCAAAGAATTATACGTTAAATCATGCGGCTGAAAGAATTAAGATATATAATAAAGAGAAATTCAAATACAAGGTATACGAGATAAAGATATGAGTGAAATAGAAGAGCTTCAGATACGACAGTTTAAACTCATGAATGGTGATGAGATTATTGGTTTAGTTGCAAATGATAACACAGGTAACTTTATCGTAGATAGACCTTTTAAAGTTGAAGTGAATCAGTATAAACATGATGCATATCAGTTAGTACCTTGGTTCGATCTTTCTTTAAGTAATACGTTCACCATCGATAAATCGATGGTAGTTGCACATGCATCTGTTGCTAATAACATTAAAGAAACATACATTAAGTTTGCATTGGCTTTAGATGAAACACCTGTTACAGATGATATTGATGATGACGATGATCTTCCTACTTTAGTACCTGATAAACCTGAAACAGTACATTAAATAATATAGTATACCCCTGCCCTCCCCGGGATCTATATTATTATAACACATAATCACTCATATGTACACCTTTATTTTAATTATTTTAACAGTGTACATTCTCTAGAAACTGTGTTATAATATACATATTATGGAGAACAATACATGACTAAAAAACTAAAACCAAGAGAAAAACCACACTACGTAAACAACAAAGAGTTTTCTTATGCTGTTGTTGACTATGTTAAGTCAGTTAATGATGCTGAAGGAAAAAATGAAACACCCCCAAAAGTAACTGATTATATTGCTACATGCTTTATGAAGATATCCGAAGGACTGTCTCACAGACCGAACTTTGTTCGGTACACTTATAGAGATGAAATGGTAATGGATGCGGTTGAAAACTGTCTAAGAGCTATTCGTAACTATAAGATTGAAACTGCTACTCGTACTGGTAATCCTAATGCATTCTCTTACTTTACTCAGATTTGTTTCTTTGCATTCATTCGACGTATCACAAAAGAAAAGAAGCAACAAGATATAAAGCATCGATTCATTGAACGTATGGGTGTTGAAGACTTCATGGAGATGGGAATGGATGCACAAGCAGCATCTGATACAAGAGCTTATGTTGATCAGCTTAAGAGTCGTATTGATCTTATTAAGACTAAAGATGAAGCAGTTAAACAGTTTGCTAAGGAAGAGAAAGCAGCTGCCAAGGCTAAAAAGCTAGAATTATTTATGGTATAGATTATGATTGACGATATTATTTATTGTTTTGCTTACGTTACATGGGGCTTTGTGTTATTCTACGGCTTCAGTTTGTTTTGTGATTTAATTGTTTACTTGGCTTAAAGAGAGAATTATTATGAAAGATAGATTTGATTTAGAACATGATATAATGAATTGTTGGTCTGTAGTAGATGATGTTGATCTATTAATGGAAACAATACTGGATAACCCAAAGTTTGATGATATCTCACCAGAAACATGTGATAGAATAGCAAATGGGTTGATAGGAATTAAAGAGCTATATGCTATGCGATTTGAGAAATTATGGGATACGTTTTTAGAATCACATAAACTAGACGAGTATAAAGATCAATGAAAGTAGCTATATTGAATGATACACATTGTGGTGTACGTAACTCCTCTGATATATTTTTAAACTACCAAGAACGATTCTATTCTGAGATCTTCTTTCCTTATTTAAAAGAACATAATATTAAAAACATACTTCACCTTGGTGATTACTATGAGCATCGAAAGTTTGTCAATTTTAAAGCACTTAATCAGAATCGTAAAGTTTTCTTGGAACCTCTTCGGGATAATAATATTACTATGGATATTATTCCTGGCAATCATGATGTGTTCTATAAAAATACTAATGAGTTGTGTAGCCTCAAAGAGTTGCTCGGATATTTTACTTCCAATGTTAATATTATAATGAAGCCAACAGTTCTAGACTATGATGGTCTAGGCGTAGCTGTTGTTCCATGGATTAATAATGCTAACTATAAAGAGTATACAGACTTTATTGCTAATTGTAAAGCTCCATTCCTTGGTGCTCACCTTGAGCTACTAGGATTTGATATGTACAAAGGCATGCCTAATCCACACGGTATGACAGCAGATCTATTTAAACGTTTCGAAACAGTTATGTCGGGTCACTTCCATACCAAATCAAGTAAAGGTAATGTTCACTATCTTGGTTCTCAGATGGAGTTTACTTGGAGTGATGTTGATGATCCTAAGTTCTTCCACATACTTGATACTGAAACAAGAGAGCTCACCCCCGTACGTAATCCTATTACAATGTTTGAAAAAATAGTGTACAATGACGAGAAAATAGATTATAATAGTATAGATGTAGAGCAATATAAACACAAGTTCATTAAAGTACTGGTTGTCAATAAGACAGACCTGTATCAGTTTGATAAGTTTATTGATAGGCTACAGAGTGTTGAAACGTATGAATTGAAAATTGCTGAGAACTTTGAAGAGTTTGTAGGTTCTAGCGTAGATGATGATAAGGTTTCCTTAGAAGATACAAAGGACTTACTCGATACGTATGTTGATGCGGTTGAAACGGATCTTGACAAAGATAATATTAAAATGAAGCTACGGGAGTTATATACTGAAGCTCAAAACCTTGAGGTTGTATGATACACTTTAAATTATGTAGATGGAAGAACTTTCTATCGACTGGTAATGAATTTACAGAGATTCAATTCGATAGAAGTCCAACAACTCTAATCGTTGGTCAAAATGGTGCAGGTAAGTCTACCTTACTTGATGCATTATCTTTTGGTCTCTTTGGTAAGTCACATCGTGATATTAAGAAAGATCAGCTGATTAACTCTATTAATAAGAAGCATTGTGTTGTTGAGGTAGAGTTTAAGATTGGTTCATCTGAGTTTAAGATTCATCGAGCTATCAAGCCAGGTAAATTCGAAATCTATCAGAATGGTAATCTTATTAATCAATCATCAAGTGCAAGGGATTATCAGAAGTTCTTAGAGCAAAACATTCTTAAGTTAAATCATAAATCATTTCACCAAGTAGTTGTACTCGGTTCTAGTTCGTTTATTCCTTTTATGCAACTACCTTCACATTCACGTAGAGAAGTAATCGAAGACTTATTGGATATTAACATCTTCAGTAAGATGAATGGTTTATTGAAAGAACGTAATGGTAAGATCAAAGAAGAGATTAAGGATCTATCATATCAGATTCAATTGATTAACGGTAAGATTGATACGCAGAATAAGTATATCAAGAACCTCGAATCGTTAAATGAAGATCAAATCGATGGTAAGCGTAAAACAATTCGTGATCATAAAAAGGTTATAGATCAAATCTTTGCTGAATCAAGAGACTTAGGTGATGGTCTTACTACGCTAATCGCTGAAGACGATTCATCTTATAGCAAACTTAATGATCAGTTATTGCAATTAAAGACTAAAGACATGCAATACAATAACGATATCACTCAGCTTGTAAAGACTTCGAAGTTCTATGAAGAACATGATGATTGTCCTACATGTGACCAAGTCATAAGCAAAGAAAAGAAAACAGAGAAGCAAGAAGAGCTTAGACAGAATGCAATTCGAATTCAGGATGATAAAGTAAAAGCCGCAGTTGCAATGAAAGATTTAAATGCCTCTATTAGTACAGTGCTAGATAGTCTTAATGAGCTAAAAGAAAAACAAGGTCAGATTCTTTCTAATAATGAAAAGATCTCTGTTTTACAAGGTGAAGTTGATAAGACTCAAAAGGAAATCAATTCACTATCTGGGCAGAGTGGTGATCTTAAGAATGCAAAGGTAGAGTTTGAAGGATTCCGTGAGTCAAAGGATTCATTGAATGAACGTAAACTAAAGTACCTTGAAGAGCGTACATATAATGAAGTCATTGGTGAAATGCTAAAAGATACTGGTATCAAAACCAAAGTGATCAAACAGTATCTACCTGTAATGAATAAGATGATTAACCAGTATCTACAGGTGTTGGACTTCTTTGTAGCATTCCATTTAGATGAAAGCTTTAATGAGACAATCAAATCACGTCACAGAGATGCATTTAACTATTCATCTTTCTCTGAAGGTGAGAAGCAAAGAATCGATTTGTCTCTACTATTTACTTGGAGACAGGTTGCTAAGATGAAGAACTCTGCAGCTACTAATCTATTGATTCTTGATGAAACATTCGATAGTAGTCTTGATGTAGATGGTGTAGATTCTCTTACGAAGATCCTAGATACTCTTGAAGATGGCTCAAATGTCTTTATTATTTCTCACAAAGGAGACGTCCTAGAGAACAAATTCAGGTCGAAAATCGAGTTTATTAAGGAAAGAAACTTCTCAAAAGTGAAATGACGTGACTATTATTTCGAAACGAGTCACACTTATACAGTAAAAACGTTGTACTCCAATGTGCTTCTATGATATAATATACCTATATTATCAAGGAGCACATCCATGCATCAAGTAAATCCAATGTTAGCTAAGCTACTCGCCAAAGAGAATCTTACTGTAGAACACGGTAATTACAAGACCGCTTGGTTCGATGTAAAGAATCGTGTACTTGGTCTTCCTATCTGGAAAGATCATGGTAAAGATGTTTACGATCTATTGGTTGGTCATGAAGTAGGTCATGCTTTATACACTCCTTATGAAGGTATCCATAGCTCAAACGAAGAGATTAAAGGTTGTCCTCGTGACTATATCAATGTAGTCGAAGATGCTCGTATTGAAAGAAAGATACGTGAAACATATCCTGGTCTTATTCGTACCTTTAAAACTGGTTACAGAAAGTTGTTTGATTCTGGTTTATTCGGTGATGATATTGCAAGTCGAACTGATTCCTTAAAGCTAATCGATAAGATCAATCTAAAAGCTAAACTTGCTGATCTAATTGATATTGACTTCAACGATGAAGAAATGCAGTTATACTATGAAACAATGAATACTCAAACGTTCTCTGATGTTTGTACTGTTGTAAAGAAGATCCTTGCATACACTCAGGAACAAAACGAAAAGAAAGGTGATGAAGAATATACGCCTAACGAAGATGATCAACCAATGGATTCATCTGATGAGAATAACGATGATATTTCAGAATCAGATCAAAGTGAAGATGGTGAAGATGAAGAATCTAATGTGGAGTCAATAGAAGATGATGAGGAACTTCAGGAAGAAGAAGATCCGGAAAGCCAAACTAAAATTGTCTCGCGTGAGCCTGAGCATACTGGTGAAGAAGAAATCTCTGAAACAGACCAAATGTTCAGATCAAACGAAGAAAAGCTTTTAGATGCAGATGAGAACGGTAATCAAACATTGTTTATTAATGATTACGATCAAAAGCAAAGAGACCAAATGGTTATTCCTTATGCTAAGCTAGCTGAATCACGAGCTGAAACGATTGGTCAGCCAAGCAACAATTGGAAAGATCTTGAAGCTAGATACGATATTCGAAGCCATTGTACAAAATATATTAAAGAAGTAAAGAAAGCAGTACAACCTGCAGTCAAAGAGTTTGAAATGAAGAAAGCTGCATTCCAATGGCAGCGTGCTTCAGAAGCAAAGACCGGTTCTATTAATGTTGATCAGCTTCATTCATACAAATATAATGAAGACATCTTTGCTCGAGTAACTAACATGGCTGATGCTAAAAATCATGGTCTAATGCTTCTTGTTGATTACTCTGGTTCTATGTATGATGTCATTGGTAATGTTATCCAACAAACAATGCACATGGTATCATTCTGTAAAGCAGTCAATATTCCTTTCAAAGTTTATGCATTTACAACCACATCAGAATATGTCAGTATTCGTAATGGTGCAATGGATGCTCAAGAGTTGGCAATGGTTGAACTAGTAAGCTCTGATCTTAAAAAGAAAGATTATGAAGAAGCAATGTACAATCTAGCTCTTCGTGTATTTACTAAAGGTTTGATCGAATATGGTAATGATCACCATAAAGAGTACATATTTAACTACAGACTCTACACTTCAAAATACGAAGAGTTTGGTTCCACTCCACTAAATCAAGCTTTGATGGTTTCGAATGATCTAGTTAAAAAGTTTATTAAGAAGAACGCTATTCAAAAGTTTAACTTTGTAACGATTACTGATGGTGATGCTAACCGTGTTCAAACTTGGAGATCTCAGGATAACCCAAATGATATGCCAATCAAATCAACATATCATGGTGGTGGTGAAGCAATAGTTAAAGTTGGTAACAAGTCAATCAAAACCAGCACAGGCCGTAAGCTTACAGAAGCTCTTATGAATAACATTCGTGAAACTTACAATGCAAATACAATTGGTTTCTTCATTGCTGATCGTTCAGCTGAATTTAACTATCGTTGTGTTGGTGCTGCTATGGCATCATCTGATTCAGATCGAGTTAATCATGTTGATGTTAAAAAGGCTGCAGCCAAAGAATACAGAAAGAATAAATGTGTTGAGTTTAAAAATATCCTAGGTTATAATAACTACTATATGCTTAAAGGTGGTAAAAAGGATCTAGACACTAACACTGAAGAGTTTAATCCATCGACTACTAAGTCAATTGGTAATGACTTCAAGAAGTTTTCTAAATCTAAGAAAACAAACAAAGTGCTTATGCAGAAAATAGGAGCTGCAGTAGCCTAACTAAAAGTTATAAGCATATAACAAAATGATCTAAAAAACTGTGTACAATCATAGCTACCTATGATATAATAGCTATCTAAATTAATGAAACAGGACTTATATTATGAAAATCTCCACTGTGAATATCCTGAAAACTCTGGCTAATAATTACCCAGATAAGAAAATCTTCCGTAAGAATATTATCGAGTCAACAGCTCGTGATATGGGCTTTTCCGGAAAAGATTTTGTTCCTCTTCTTAAGCCCGAATTT